>Ga0335075_10000318_pt1 | contig 86908 bp, 83 predicted proteins | sample Lox_Sample_24_FD_206723 | JGI IMG/M metagenome (GOLD analysis project Ga0335075, IMG submission 206723) | Soil microbial communities from Loxahatchee National Wildlife Refuge, Florida, United States - Lox_Sample_2.4 | ecosystem: Environmental > Terrestrial > Soil > Wetlands | place: USA... | reverse complement strand
CGAGCATGGTGAGGGTCTGCGGATTGGTCGCATTCTGCTCGTCGAAGGCGGCGTCGAGGAAGGCGGTGAGGCGGGCATCCTCGGCTTCGGCGGTGGCGGCGGGCGCCGGAGCGGGCGCGGCGCCCGGCTGGGCGACGGCGATGCCGGCGGTGGCGGCGAGGAGGGCGGCGGCAAGCGGGAGGGGGAGCTTCGATCTGATCGGCACGGCGCGGATTCCCTGGCTGGACGCCCGCTTCTTTAGCGCCTTCTCCACGCCCGTCCACCGGCGGGCGGCGGGAGCCGCCCGGACGTCGTGGCGCCCGGGCGGTCCCCTTCCCTCAGTCGGCCAGCGCGACCGAGAAGCGGTTACAGGTCACGCCCCCGGTCACCGCCTTCGCCACGCCGGTGCTGTTGTCGGCGTGAATGGTCAGCTTGCCGCCGCCGACCGCATAGAGCTGCCCGTCGAGCGTGAAGCTGTTGTCGCCGGCGGCGGACACGCGGTGCGTTTCCTTCAGCGTCTGCACGCCGTCGACATAGGCCCAGATGTTCACGCTGCCCGCGGCGCCGAGGTCCGTGGTCAGCGTCACGCTGATCCACCAATTGCCCGTGAACGGGAAGGTGAACTCGCCGGTGATGGCGTCATGATAGAGCGGGAAGTCCGATTCCTCGCTGGCGAAGATGATCTTCTTCGCCGCCACGGTCGCGGTCGTCGGCTCGATATTGCCCGTCGCCAGCCGGCTCTTGAACGAAGACGGGCCGCCGGTGTTGCGGGCATAGCCCAGGTGCCGGATGCGGATGCTGTCGTTGAAGTTGAAGCCCTGCAACTCGGCCGGCCGCGCGGCGAGGCCGGTCGTGCTGCTGCTGTAGCCGCTGCCCCCGTTGCTGATCGTCACGCCGCTGATCGCGTCGCCGGTCAGGGTCGCGGTGCCGACAAAGCCGGTGCCGCCGCCGCCCACGGCGTTGACGGGGATGGTGCCGCTATAGCCCTGGCCGCCGTCCAGAACGGTGACGCCGGTGACCACCCCGCCGACGACCGTCGGCTGCAGCCGGGCGCCGCCGCCCTTCGCGTAACGGGTGAGGTTCGCCGAGGAGGACGAGTAGCGCGACTTCAGGATGTCGGCGTCGGTGCACCGGCCCGTGCCGCAATCGAGCTGCCACGCGGTGATCGCCGAATCCGGATCGCCGCCGCTCACCTTGTCGCGGAACTCGTTCTGCTCCGCCTGCAGCCCGGTCACCGCATAAGAGGCGACGAAGCCCGCCCGGACGCCGATGGGCGGACGGACCATATTGTCGGCCGGCCAGACCAGGCTGCTCGCGTTGAAGCGGTTCTGGATCAGCCTCGGATTGGTCGCGGCCTTGAAATCGACCCCGTAGGCATAGTTGCTCTCGATCTCGTTATTGTAGATTTCGGGCGTGTGGGCGGTGCCGTTGATCACGTCCACGAGGATGCCGCCGCCGCCATGCGAGGGGCTGCCGTTCTGGGCGATGGCGTTGCGGATGACCCGCCAGGCGCCGCCGCCCAGCCGGACGCCGCCTTTCTCGTTGAAGATGACGTTGTTGTCGAACAGCGACAACGTGCAGCCGATGCCGGCATCGCCGTCCACGCCCCAGCCGCCATTGTGGCGCAGGTCGCACTGCTTCACTTCCGCCGCGGTCTGGTACCCGTCCGAATTGAAGCCGGCGGGGAACAGACCCGATCCGGGCGGGCTCTCATAATTCGGGCTTTCCAGGTCGGTCCGGCGCGGCGCGGCGATCGCCGTTCCGGTCAGGCCGTGGACCTCGATCCGCTCGATGCTGCCGTAGAGGAAGCCGATCAGCTCGATGCCGGTCGTGTCGGTGCCCGAATCGAAGAAGCCCTGGCCGCGGTCGGTGCCGTTCACGAAGCCGGGAAAGATGCGGAAGTCGTGCAGATGGCCGCCCCGTGCATAGCGATAGGGGGCAAGGCTGGAGCCGTCGATGCGAAGCACCGGGCCGTCGATCTGATAGGGCGCGAGGCCCGAGCTCAGCCGACCGTCGCCGAACACGATCGGGCCCTGGCTGTCGCCCAGTTTCTGCCAGGTGATCGTGTCGGTCACCTTGTACATCTTCTTCAGGTAGAGCGGCCGGCCCGAGGCAGCGGCCTCGTCCATCGCCGCCTGCACGGCGGCGGTGTCGTCGGTCGAACTGCCGGGGGCCAGATGGCCGTCGCCGACCGCGCCGAAATCCTCCGGCGTGACCGGCGCTTCGCCGAGCTTGCGCGCGGCGGAGCGCGGCGCGGCGCCGGTCCCGGCCTGCAGGAATTCAGGATCGAAGGCGATGCTGCTGGAGCCCGGCGTCACCGCGCCGTCGCCGGCGACCCGCCAGGTGCTGTCGGCGAAGCGGGTGCCCGAGGTCACGAAGGCCGCGGTGCCGCCCGCCACTTCCCCGGCGCCGTCGAAGTCGGTGGCGCGGGTCCAGCTGCCGGAGGCGGCGAGGTAGATGCCGTTCTGGGTGGCGGTGGTCTGGGCGCGCACCAGCACGCGGTCGTTCGCGGCGAGGGCGACGCCGTCGATGGTCTGGAGGCCCGAAAGCGTGATGTTGCCGGTCGTGGCGACCCGGCAGGGTTCCTTAATGGCGAGATCGGCGGCCATGAAACTGTCTCCTGAATAGACCGACTCGGGAGCGAGACGGGAGTCAGGAAACACGATTTCAAATCCTACATTGCAACCATTTTGGTTCAAATAGAATCCATAATGAACCAAATCATCCTCGCCGCGCCGCCACCGCTTTGTCCTCCCGCCGGCCGATCATGAACCCGGTGACCGCCCAGGCGACGGCGATCGCCATGCCGCCGAGCGCGGCGAGCAGGCTCGAGCCGATCGCGGTGAGGCCGGCGCTGGCCCAGGCGCTGAGGAGGTCGCCGCCGCGATAGACGAAGGTGTCGATCGCGTTCTTCGCCTTGTACTTGGTCTCGGCGTCGACGCGGGTGAACAGCATCTCGCGGCCGACGCGGATGAAGGCATATTCGCCGACCCGGCGCAGGATCATCGCGCCGACCAGCACGGGGAAGGTGGCGGCGAGGGCGAGCGCGCCGAAGCCGAAGATCATCAGGATCGGCACCGCGGTCAGCAGGACGGTGACGCCGAGCCGCCGGGCGAGCTGGCCGGTGACGAAGAGCTGAAGGACGATGGTGAGCGCCTGCACGGTCGCGTCGATCGCGGCGAAGACCTGGGTCCGCTCGGTGCGGTCGGTGAAGGTCTCGCCGACGATCCGCGCCTGCTCGAAATAGAGGAAGGTGGTGACCGAGGTCAGCAGGATCACGAAGAGCGAGATGCCGAGCAGCCAGGGCGAGCGGAGGATCAGGCCGAGGCCGGCCCAGGCGGAGCCGCCGATCCTCTGTTCGGGCGGGTCGGGGTCGTCCGGCCGGCCGTGGCGCGCGCGCCAGGCGAGCAGCCACCCGGCGACGGGCAAGGTGAGCAGCATCAGGCCGACCGAGATGAACATGAGCGCGGTATGGCCGAGCGGCTCGACGAGAAAGCCGGAAAGCAGGGGGCCGGCGAGGCCGCCCAGGCTGGCGCCCGCGGCGAGCTGGCCGAACAGGCGCCGGCCCTGCTCGGTGCCGAACACGTCCGCCATCAGGCTCCAGGCGACGGAGACGACGAACAGGTTCATCACCGAGACCCAGATGTAGAAGGCGCGCGCCGCCCAGACATTGTCGGGGTCGGCCCGGAAGACGAAGGCGAAGCCGGCCATCACCAGGCTGGCGACGACATAGGTGGCGGGGAGCAGGGCCCGGCGCGGCACCGCGCGGCTCAGCCAGCCGTAGAGCGGGATCACGGCCAGAGAGGCGATGAAGGTCCCGGTCCAGAGCAGGTGCAGATTCTCGCGCTCGTCGACGCCGAACGTCTCGCGCACCGGGCGGAGCATGAAATAGGAGGCGAAGAGCAGGAAGAAGAGCGCGAAGCCGGCGAGCACCGCGGGCAATTCGCCGGGACGGGTGGAAAAGAGCCGGCCGACAAGGCCCCGGGGCGGCGGCGCGTCCGCCTCAGAGTGCATCGATAACCTGCTCCATCCGCGTCCGCATCGCCGCGTCCGGCACCGGATCGCGCGCCGCGCCGAGATTGTCATCGACGTAACGGGTCTGCGCCATGCCCGGGATCGCGATCGGATTGGCCGGGTGCGAGACCACATATTTCAGGAAGAATTGCGCCCAGCTGGTCACGCCGATCGCGGCGGCGAAGTCCGGCAGCGGGCGGTCCCGCGTGGCGGCGAACAGGCGTTCGCGGCCGAACGGCAGGTTGATCATCACCGCCATGTTCTTCTCGCGGGCGAGCGGCAGGATCCGCTCGGCGGCATTGCGGTTGTCGATCGCATAATCGACCTGGATCGCGTCCAGCGGCTCGCGGCGCATCACCGCCTCGAACGCCTCATATTGCTGGTCGTTGGAGGTGGTGATGCCGATCGCGCGGATCCGGCCCGCAGCCTTCATCTCCTTGAGGATGCCGAGCTGGTTGTCGACGTCGCGGAGATTGTGGACGGCGAGCAGATCGAGCCGGTCGGTGCGCAGCTTGCGGAAGCTCTCCGCGATCTGGACGGCGCCTTCCTCGCGCGTGGCGGCGCCGACCTTGGTGGCGAGGAACAGCCGGTCGCGCAGGCCGAGCTCGGCGACGAGCTGGCCGACCACCTCCTCGGCGCGGCCGTAGGAGGGGGCGGTGTCGATGACGGTGCCACCCGCCGCGACGAAGCGGGCGATCGTGTCCTTGAGCGCGGTCATCTGCTCCGGCGTCTGCGGATCGGCATAGCGCCGGGCGGTGCCGATGCCGATGACGGGCGCGTCGACGTTCGCGCCGGGGATTCGGGCGGTGCGCAGCGCGCGGACGCGGGCCCCGGTGATGGGAGTCTCGGCGAGCAGGGGGCCGGCGAGGGGAAGGGCGGCGAGGCCGGCCAGAAGGGTGCGACGGTCGATCACGATCATCTCCTCTTCAGCCCCCCGGCGGCGGAAACGATATGGAGCGCGGCGGATCGGGCCAAGCGCAAATTTGTCGCTATTTGTCTTGAGGGGTCGCCTCCGCCAGCCGCTGTTGCTCCTGCGCGAGCCAGCAAGGATCCCAGCTCGGCTCGGGGCCGAAGCGGGCGACGAGGAAATCGACGAGGGCGCGGAGGCGCGCGGTGACCGCGCGGCCGGGTGGCATGACGGCGTGCAGCGCGCCCTCCTCGGCCGGAAAATCGAGCAGGATCGGCTCGACCGTGCGACGCTCGAGCGCGGGACCGGCGATGAAGCTGGGCAGCAGAGCGAGGCCGAGCCCCTTCTCGACCGCGGCGAGCAGCATGTCGCCATTGTTGCTCCGCAGGACGGGGGTCGTGCGCACCGTCTCCCAGCGGCCGTTCGTCTCGAAGCGCCACTGCTCGTGCGCGTAGAGGAGGATGCGGTGGCCGGCGAGGTCGGCGGGCCGCGCGGGCCGGCCATGTTCCGCGAAATAAGCGGGGCTGCCGACGACATGCTTGCGTACCGGCGCGATCCGGCGGGCGATGAGCGCGCTGTCCTGCAGCCGGCCGATGCGGACGGCGAGATCGTAGCCGCCGCCCGCGAGGTCGACGGTGCGGTCCTCGAACTCCACGTCCAGCTCGACGCGGGGATGAAGCAGCGCGAAATCGGCCAGAGCGGGGGCGAGATGGGCGACGCCGAAGCTCAGCGGCGCGGTCAGCCGGATCGGGCCGGCAATCTGGGTGACCGCCTCGGCGACCACCTCCTCGGCCGCGTCCAGCTCGGCGAGGATGTTGGCGGCGCGGGCATAATAAGCCTGGCCGATCTCGGTCGGCTGGGCCCCGCGCGCGGTCCGCGTCAGCAGGCGCGCGCCCAGCTGGTCCTCGAGCCGGGCGACACGGCGGGAGAGGACCGGCTTGGAGAGGCCCATCCGCTCGGCGGCGCGGGCGAAGCTGCCCGTCTCGGCCACCCGGACGAAGGAGAGGACGTCGACGATGTCGGTCGATGAGCGTTGCATATACTGAAACACCATGATGCCGGAAGCTTGCCTTCCGACAACACATCTAGGCGCTTATCTCCGGCTTCGCAACGTTACCGCATTCCACCCCAAGGGGAGATTTCGAGATGAACATCCTGGTCGTCAGCAGCAGCGCCAATGGCGATGCCTCCGTGTCCAGCGGCCTCGCCGGCCGCTTCGTCGACAGCGTCCGCGAGCACAATCCCGGCGCCCATGTCGTGCTTCGCGACGTCGGCGCCAATCCGCTGCCCCACCTCACCAGCGCCACCGTCGCGGCGATCAAGGGCGAACCGGCGACGCCGGCCGAGCGCGAGGCGCGCCGGCTGTCCGATGCCCTGGTCGAGGAACTGCGGCAGGCGGACCTGATCGTCATCGCCAGCCCGATGTACAATTTCGGGATCAGCTCGACGCTGAAGAGCTGGTTCGATCATGTGCTGCGCGCCGGTCTCACCTTCCGCTACACCGAGGCCGGGCCCGAGGGCCTGCTCACCGGCAAGAAGACGGTGGTGATCGAGAGCCGGGCCGGCTTCTACAGCGAGGGCCAGGGCGCCGCGATGGACGGGCAGGAGCCGCACATCCGCACCATGCTCGGCTTCGTCGGCCTCGACGACGTCGCCTGGATCCGCGCCGAGAAGCTGGCCTTCGGGCCCGAGGCCGCGGCGCAGGCGATCGAGGACGCGGCCGCGGCGCTCGGCCTGATCGCTCGCGAGGCGCTGCCGCTCGCCGCCTAGGTCAATTTCGTCATTCCCGCGAAAGCGGGAATCCAGCTTTCTCTTGGAAGCTGCCATAAGAAACAAGAAGCTGGATCCCCGCTTTCGCGGGGATGACGGCTGTTGGAGACCCATCATGATCGACGTCCGCAAATTCTCGTCGCTCGGCCATGCCGACCATGGCTGGCTCGATGCGCGCCACCATTTCTCCTTCGCCGATTATTACGATCCGGCCCGCATGGGCTGGGGCGCGATCCGCGTCTGGAACGACGACAAGATCGGCCCGAAGACCGGCTTTCCGCCGCACCCGCACCGGGACATGGAGATCATCACCTATGTCCGCACCGGCGCGATCACCCATCAGGATTCGATGGGCAATAAGGGCCGGACGGAAGCGGGCGACGTGCAGGTGATGAGCGCCGGCACCGGCGTCCAGCATGCCGAATATAATCTGGAAGACGAGACCACGACCCTGTTCCAGATCTGGGTGCTGACCGACACGCCCGGCGCCGAGCCGAGCTGGGGCGCGGCGAAATTCCCCAAGGCCGACCGGTCGGGCAAGTTCGTCACTTTGGCCAGCGGCTACCGGGAGGATACGGAGGCGCTGAAGATCAATTCGGCCGCCCGCGTGCTCGGCGCGACCTTGGCCAAGGACGAGACGGCCGAGCTGACGCTCGATCCGTCGCGCCATGCCTATCTGGTCGCCACCCAGGGCCCGATCCTGGTCAACGGCGTCCGCGCCGAGGCCCGCGACGGCGTGGCGATCACCGGGGTCGAGACGGTGACCATCACCGCGCTCGAAGAGGCCGAGATCGTCCTGGTCGACGCGCGATAACGCGACCCGGGGACAGTCACTTTCACGCATCCGCGCTGGATTGAATGCGCGGCGGCTGAAAGTGACTGTCCCGTTCCTCGCTAGGCCCGCGGCGGCTCGCCCGTGCCGGGCGGGCGCTCGCGTTCCACATAGATCGTCTTCGGCCCGCCCCTCAGCCAGGGGATGAGGCCGAGCAGGCCGAGCAGGCCGAGCAGCCCCCAGGGAAAGCCCTCGCCGCCACGGTCATTGTCCGCCTGGAAGACATTGTCGCCCGGATCGGCGAGGCCGTTCGGATAAGGCTCGCTCGGCGACAGCTCGATCGGCGCGGGCGGCGGCGGAGCCGCCTGCTGGACCGGCTGGTTGACCGGCGCCGGCGTTTCGGGCGGCGGCGAATCCGGCGGCGGCACCGTCACCGTTGGCGGGGTCGTGCTGGTCGGCGGCGGGTTGGTCGTCGTCGGCGGCGGGGGCGAGGGCGGCGCCGGCGTCGGCGCGGGCTGCGTCGCCACGCCGCCCGGCGGCCGGGCCGGGGTGCCGCCCGGCTGGGCGAAAGCGGGCCCCGCCGCCCCGATGGCGAGGGCGGCGAGCGAGGCGGTCACGAGTCTCGGCATTAATTACGCTCCTGCAACGACTTGGCGCGCCCCCGCGCCATCCTGGACAGGCATTATATTCCGCCCGCCTTCTGGGGAAAACAAGTCGTCGCAGCAACGGCTTGCGGGCGCTTCCCACCATGCGGGCGATACGACAGGATCGCGCCCGGTGGCGGGGCGATGAGTCCTGCCCGGTGCGGGGACAAGTATCAGTGGCGATGTATGTGTATTCCACCGACGGCGTGCCCGTCGGTTTCGTGTTCGAGACCACCATTTACGATCTGACGGGGGAACCGCTTGGGCGGATCGTCGGCTGCCGGGTGCATCGGTTCGACGGCACCTATGTGGGCGAATGGTTCCGCGACATGGTGGTCAGGCGCCCCCAGGGCCGGCCGCGGCTGATCCCGCCGGCGCCGGTGCCGCCGCGGCGCCCGCCCGCGCCAAGCTCCTACAATCTGCGCGCGGTCGTGCAATATGGCTATGTCGACGCTTTCGGTGAGATGCGCGAGACCGGCGGCGGCGGCTTCTACCGCGAGGCGGCGGAGTAACGCCGCTTCTACCGCGAGGCGGCGGGATAGCCCCGATAGTTATCCCGGCGGAGGCCGGGACCCATGCACATCGTTCATGGCGAGTAGGGCGGGAGCGCTCGCCTGCTCGAATGAAGCCGTGTTCATGGGTCCCGGCCTTCGCCGGGATGACCATTAAGTAATTCCGACGCGAGACTCAGCTCGACCGGCACTCGCCGGTCTGGCGCCCCTCGCGGATGCCGTCATCCTCGAAGCGGACCAGGACGGAGCGGCCGTCCTCGGCCATGTCCATGATCCGCGCCGCATACCATTGGCCGTTGCCGGACCAGATCGCGTCGATCCGGCTGCCCACCCGCCAGTCGAACGGCTTCACTTGGCCGACCGGGCGGATGTCGCTCATCCCGTCGTCATAGCGGATCGCGACCGCGCCGTCGGCGCCGACGCTGTGCACTTCGCCGGGGAACCAGAAGGACCCGCCGTCCCATTGCGCGAGGATGCGCTGGCCTTCGTGAAAATCGCTCATGTACGCATTCTCCCTCAGGCTTCGCCGTTGCAGGTGACATGGTCGATGCGCCCGGCGGCGACGTCGTAGCTCAGGCTGACGAGGCTGCAGCCGCCGTCTAGGATCAGGGGGAGTTCGGCCTCCGTCACCCAGCGGCGGCCGCGATTGCTGCCCTCGGGGGTGAGATAGACGCCGATCACCTTGCGGACGCCGTCCCCGCGCTCCTGCCAGGCATAGGATCTTTCATAGGAGGCGAGCGGATCGGCGCCCGCGGGCAGGCGAATCTCGCGCTCGATCCGGTCCATGATCGCCTCCCGCTCCGCGTCGTCGGCGGCGTTCGGCGCGGCCGGCGGCCCGGCGCTTTGCGCGTTGCCGCCCTCCTGCGCGGGGGCCGGCGCGCAGCCGAGGATGAGGAACAGGGCGAGAAGCTGAACCGGCTTCATGACGCGCCGAGTATCATTCGGCTTAGACGGAAGCGCAAGCGGCGCTATTCTGGCCCCGGACCATGGCGCGCGAAGGAGAAAGCCGATGCGGATCTTGTGGCTGTTGGCTGCGCTGGCCGGCTGCGCTGGCGCGTCGCCGGGATCGAACAATGTCGCCGCGCCGGGGCCCGGGCCGGGACCGGCGCCGGCGCTTTCCGAGGAATATCGGGCGATGGTCGAGTCGGTCGAACGCCGGTTCCGCGAACCCGGCGTGGTCACCGCCCGGCTGAACGAGGAGGTGGCGGTCGGCGCTGTCCGCGTGCGCCCGCTCGCCATCCTGGAAGACACGCGCTGTCCGATCGACGTGGATTGCGTCCATGGCGGCAACCTCCGGCTGCGCGTCGCGGTGAGCGGCCTCGGCGAAACGGAGATGGACATCTGGCGCCCGCTTCCCATCCCCGGCGGCCAGGCGCTGCGCCTCAATGTGGTCGCCCCGCCCCGCTGGAGCCGCCCGCCGCCCCCGGGCATCGACCCGAACGAGGCGCCGCGCTTCGGGTTCAGCCGGGTGGCGGGGAACTAGGCGCCGCACCGGGTCCGCCCGCGTTCCGCCACGGGAGATAGAGGCCCTTCGCGCTAAGGCAGCACCTCGGCAAGATCGTCGAGGTCGCGGGCGCGGCGCGGGCGGTACCAGCGCCACCATCGCCAAAGGGCGTCGAGCACGAAGTAGATCGTGAACAGGAAGAGGCCGCCCGCGAGGAGTTGCTCGCCCACCGGCCTGGTGGCGATGAAGTGCGATATGTCCCACAGGCCGTAGGCGAGCAGCAGGCCGAACCCGCCCCAGAAGAGCAGGTGGCCAAGATGCTCCCACCAGCGCAGGCCGCGCTGGACCCGGTCGAACCGGCCGAGCGTCTGCATCTCCGCGGCGAGGTGAAGGACGGCGTCGCTATAATCGGGCAGGGGATAGAGGATCATGAAGGCATAGTTGCGCCCGTTGTGGCGCAGCTCGCACCGGTAGAAGGTCTGCTTCCAATATTCGACGCCGGCGCGGAGCCGCTCGATCTCCGCCACCGGGAATTCGAACCGGCCGCCCTTCAGGCCCTTTATCGTGACCCGCGGCTCGTCATAGGTTGCGACCTCCATGAACGCCTCCCGCCCCCTGATCCCGGCCCGGCGCATCAGGAAGGTCGTGGCGACATTGTAGAGGCGGTCCTGGCCGGCCAGGCTCACTCTGCAAGTACCTTGTCCATCCGCCGGTGATGCCAGGCGAACACCGCTGCGGCGCCGCGGTGTGGGCGCCAGGCCTCGGCCAGAGCGCGGATCGCTTTCTCCGTGGGCCGTTCCACCATGCCGAGGATGACGCCAAGCTCGATCTGCACCGCCAAGTCGCCGGCGGGGAAGATGTCCGGCCGCCCCTCGGCGAAGAGCAGATAGACCTCGGCGGTCCAGCGGCCGATGCCTTTCACCGAGGTCAGGCGGGCGATGGCCTCCTCGTCGTCGGCGGGGAGGGCGTCGAAATCGAGGCGGCCGGAGAGCACCTCTTCCGAGAGGCTGCGCGCATAGGCCATTTTCTGGCGGGAGAGGCCCGCGGCGCGCAGGCCCTCGTCGCTGGTCGCCGCCATTCGTTCGGGATCGTGGGCGCCGCCGGTCTGGAGGTCGAGCTTGGTCCAGATCGCATTGGCGGAGGCGACCGAGACCTGCTGGCCGATGATCGCGCGCAGCAGGGTGACATAGCCGCGCTCGCCGTCGCGCGGCGCGGGCAGGCCGGCGCGTTCGAGGGCGGGTGCGAAGGCGGGCTCGATCGCCACAAGCGCCCTGAGGCTCGTTTCCAGATCGGCCGCGCTGATGCCCAAAATCCGCTCCCGTCTTGCGCTGAGGCGGCGCGCCTAGCATAGGACGCGCCTCACGCCTCCCATTTCCTGCTTTCAAAGGACCGCCATGCCCAGCCTGACGATCGTGACCCGCGACGGCACCGAACGCGTTGTTGAAGGCCGGGTGGGCTGGAGCGTGATGGAGAATATCCGCGACAACGGCTTCGACGAACTGCTCGCGCTCTGCGGCGGCTGCTGCTCCTGCGCGACATGCCACGTCCATGTCGATCCCGACTGGATGGCGAAGACGGGCGCGCGCACGGCGGACGAGGACGATCTGCTCGACACGTCCGACCACAAGATCGAGGAGAGCCGGCTGTCCTGCCAGATCCTCTACACCGCGGAGCTGGACGGCCTCAGGGTGACGATCGCCCCGGAGGACTGACGGGGTTGGGCGGGAGCGCCCGGACGATGTGGAAATCGGGGATGGGCTGCGGCAGCGGCTGCGTGCAGCGCAGGCTGCGTCGGCTCTCGCCATTCTCGGCGCGGATCACCGCTGAAAGCTCCCCGCCGCGCGCGCAGACGCCGCGCACATAGGCTTCATAGGCGCCGATATCCGTCTTCGGCTCGAGCGCGTCGACCCGCGCGACATGGGCGAACTGACCGGGCAGGCCGCAGGGCGGCGCACTGAAGAAGGGGCCGTTCTCGTCGGTGCCGGCGCCCCAGAAGTCGTCGCAGGTGGCGCGGGCGATCGCCCGCGTCGCGAGGAAGGCCAGGGTGGCCTGCGTCGCCGGCCGGGCCTCGACCCGGGCGCCCGCCGCGTTGAGCGCCGGCGCGAGCGCGTCCCAATGGACGCCGCTTTCCGCGAGGCCGGCGATGAACGGGGCGGTGGCGGGCGCCTGCGCCCGCGTCGCGGCGAGGAAGGCGGCGACGCTGTAACCCCCCCGCCCGCCGCGCAGCAGCCCGGCCCAGAGATCGAAGCCGGTGCGGCGCCCGCCCGAGGCGGCGCGCACGCCGGCGTCCGCCGCCCATTGCGCGACCGGCCCGCAATGATAGCGCATCTGCATCGCCTCGCCCTCCGGCAGGCTGGCGAGCGCGCGGTCGGCGAGGAAGAGGCCGCAGGCGGCCGCCGCCCGGGCGAGATTGCGCCCGAGATCGACCTCGCCCGGCCAGAGCGCGTCGGTGGCGAGCCAGGCGAAATATTCGGCCGACCCCTCGTGCAGCCACGCCTCGGTGATTGCATGCATGCCGGTCCGCCGGTTCCAGAGGTGGAACAGTTCGTGCGCGAGGAAGGAGGTGTAGCGGCGCGTCGATTGCGGCTCGGCGAGCTGCTGCGGCGTGGCGTTGAAGCGCAGGAAGACGATGCCGTTCGGGGTGACGTCGCCGCGGAACATCCAGCGCGACGGGCCAGCGGGCGTGTTGACGTAGTTGACGACCAGAATCGGCGTGGCCGGCGGACGCCGGCCGAGCCGCCGCGTGTAGAAAGCGAGCAGGGCGCCGGCGCGGTCGAACAGCCGTCGTTCCAGTGCGGGCGGCAGGGTGGTGCCGGCCAGCCCGCGGACCGCGCCGCGCGCGCCCGGCGTTACGCCGACCAGGACATAGCCGCCCGCCGCCTCGTCGCGGCCGAGGGCGCGGCTACGGCCGCCGCCGGTCGCCACCCGCGCCGCGAGCGGCCCGGCGGGCGTCACATAGGGCGCGAACAGGACGAAGCCGCGTCCCTCGACCCGGCTCAGCAGGGGATAGATGCTGTCCACCTCGCCATCGTCCGGGGCGATGAGCAGGGTGGCGCGGCGGAAAGGCGTCGCGGCCTCGATCCGGCCTCGACTGTAGGTCAGCCCCGCTTCGACGGCGGCGATATGGGTGCCGGCGGGCGGGCTGTCCGCCCCGGCCATGCGGGTGGCGAAGCTGCGGACGGGCGCCGGGAGATCGTAGGTGATGCGGACGCCGGTCGCGGTGGGCGCGATCGTCATCCGCACCGGCGCCGCCGCGGCCATCGCGGGCAGCAGCGCCAGGGCGAGCGCGATCAGCCAGGCCTTCATTCGTCCCTCCGCCTGAGGGGTGGAGGCTAGCCCGCGACGCTCGCCGCGTACAGCGCCACCGCCGCCGCGTTCGACACGTTCAGGCTCTCGATCCCCGTGATCGGCAGCCGCGCCAGCGCGTCGCAATGCGCCTCGGTATTCTGCCGCATGCCCTCGCCCTCGGCGCCGAGCACCAGCGCCACCCGCGCGGGCCCCAGCGCATCGGCCAGACTCTGCTCCGCCTCGCCGGTCAGGCCGATCCGCCAGAAGCCGGCCGCGGCGATGTCGTCGAGGGCGCGGGCGAGGTTGACGACGCGGACCCAGGGCATTGTCTCCAGCGCGCCGCTCGCCGCCTTGGCCAGCGCGCCGGATTCGGGCGGGGCGTGCCGGTCCTGGGTGACGATGCCGAGCGCGCCGAAGGCGGCGGCCGAGCGCAGGATCGCGCCGACATTGTGCGGGTCGGTCACCTGGTCGAGCACCAGCAACGGCCGGCCGTCCTCCGCTTGATCGAGCAGATCGGCGAGGAGGATGTCGTCCAGCCGCTCGACCTCGGCGACGATGCCCTGGTGCGGGGCGTCGCGCGGCACCAGCCGGCCGAGATCGGCCACGTCGGCGAAGGTGACCGGGATGGACGACGGGATGTCGTAGCCCGCCGCGGCCTCGCGGGTCACCCAGATGCGGTGGATGTGGCGCTCCTCGTTCTCCAGCGCCGCGGCGACGGCGTGGCGGCCCCAGAAGCGGGGGCGGTTCTCGGCCTTGCTGGCCTGGCGGGCCTTGCGTCGCATCAATCCTCCGGCGGATATTCGAACGGGTCGCTCGGCCGGGGCTGGCTCGGCAGCGGCATGCGCGGCAGCGGCTCGTCGCGATTGGCGGCGTTGAGCAGCATGCTCGCCATGATCACCGCGGCCTGGCGCAGATCCTCGGCGCGCAGGTGATCGTAGCTGTCCAGGCTGGAATGGTGCAGCCGGGTGCCGTAATCGAGCGGGTCCTGGATGAACTGATAGCCCGGAATGCCGACCGCCTGCATGAAGACATGGTCGGTGCCGCCGGTCGGCGCGGTGGCGACGGTGGTCGCGCCCATCGAAGCGAACGGGGCCAGCCATTCCTGGAAGACCGGGACGACCGCGACATTGCCCTCGGCATGGATGCCGCGAATCCGGCCCGAACCGTTGTCGAGGTTGAAATAGGCGACGAGGTCGCGATGGCCGGGCAAGGGCGTGAGCGGCCAGCGGTTGCGCCAGTTCGCGCCGGGCCGCAGCCGCTGGATCGCCGGATCGGTTTCCGCCGGGCGGGTGGCGAGATGGCGCTCGACATAAGCGAGGCTGCCCAGGATGCCCTGCTCCTCGCCGCTCCAGAGCGCGAAGCGGATCGTGCGCTTCGGGCGGACGCCGAGCCGGCGCAGGATCCGCCCCGCCTCCATCACCACCGCGGAGCCCGCGGCATTGTCGACGGCCCCGTCCGCGGCCACCCAGGAGTCGAGATGGGCGCCGGCCATCACGTAGCCGGCGCGCGGGTCCGTGCCCGGGATCTCGGCGATGATGTTGTAGGCCTGCATGTCCTCGTCATGATAGCGGACGTCGTTGTTGAGCTCGAGCGTCGGCGGCGCATCGGTCCGCGCGAGGCGGGCGAGCCGGCGATAATCCTCCGCCGCCATCTCGACGCCCGGCAGGCGCGGGCTGCGGCCGGCCCGGTAGGAATAGCCGGCGCCATGGACGAGGCCGCCGTCGCGATAGGCGATCCGCACCCAGGCGAGCGCGCCCTCCTCGGCGAGGAAGGCGTCGAGCCGCTCGGCGAAGTCGGCGCGCTCCAGGGTCCGCTCGATCTCCACCGGGGAGTAATTGGGCTGCTGATAGGTGTTGCGCTGCCTGAGGTCGTCCTCGGTCAGCCGGCGGAAGGCGGGCGTGTCGGGTTCCGAGCCCGGCGTCGGCCGGCTGACCAGCACGATCTTGCCGCGCAATTGCCCGCGCCAGCGCGCGAAGTCGCGGACTTGCGTCATCGGCGCGACGACGATGCCGGCGCTGATCGTGCCGCTGGTGGGCGGCGTCCAGGCCACCGGAATCGAGCGCAGCACGAGCGGACGCGGCGCCGTCATCCGGCTCATGTGCGAAACGATCGACCAGCCGCGGCCGAACTCGAAGCCTTCGGCGCGGACATTGGCCAGGCCCCAGTCGCGGAAGCGCTGCTGCGTCCAGCGCTCCGCCTCGCGCATCTGCGGGCTGTTGGTCAGGCGGCCGCCGATCCGGTCGGTCAGATGCGCCGCCGTCTCCATCACCTCGCTGCGGTTCAGCCCCTCGTCGATGATCCGGTTGACCGCCACCCGGTCGACCGGCTGGGCGGCGGCGGCGGCGGGCAGGAAAGCAAGGGAAGCGGAAAGCAGCAGGACGGACAAGCGCATGAACGAAGGCCCCTTCTTTGGAGGCGCCGGTCTAGGAGCGGAGCGGCGGACGGGCAAGATGCCGGAATCCGCAGGCGCGGCGCGCGACTCGCGGAAATCCGCCAAGGGTCACACAAAGGTCAGGCCAAGACGCGGTTCTGGAACCCTGCAAAATTCTGTGCTCCGGCGAAGGCCGGAGCGTTGCGAGCCCGGCATGGCCTTTCCAGGGGCGGAACCCGCGGGCGCAGCCTATGCGTTGACAGGCGGGCGCTCCTTCGTCATTGGAGCCGCCTTCCGATAATCGGGCCCCATGGACAGGTGGCCGAGTGGTTAAAGGCAGCAGACTGTAAATCTGCCCGGTTTTCCGTACGCTGGTTCGAATCCAGCCCTGTCCACCATCCCCTTCGATTTCAGCGGTCGGGGGCCTCAGGCCTTCTCGTAAATGTAGATGTACCAGACCTGCCCCGCCGGCGTCTCGAGGCTGGTGGCGAAGAAGGTGCGCGGCGTGCGCCGGTCATAGGCGTTGGTGTTCACCCGCAACGTCGCGACGCCGCTTTGCGGTCCCTCCGCGCCGAAGCAGCGGAAGCCGTTGCCGGCCTGGATGCGCTCGCCGTCGAGCAGGCGATATTCGGCCGCGGAGAAGGCGCGGGACGGCCCCGGGTCCGGGCGGGAGAGCGAGAAGACGGTGCGGCTGGCGAGCTGGACGCGGCAATTCTGGCTCCGCGACGCCTGCCCGCAGCGGAGGCTGGCGCTGATCCCGCCGCCCGCGACGATCCGCGCCACGCCCTGCGGAAAGGCCCAGACGAAGCGCATCCGCTCGAAGCCGCCGCGGCAGAAATCGTGGATATTGCCGCTGACCTGGATGTCGACCTGGCCGCCGCTCGCATTGGCGCGCTGGCTGACGATCGTGCCGACTTGGCCGTTCATGGCGTTGCGCACCCGTATCTCGCGCAGCCGCCAGGCGCCGCCGGCCTGGGCGAGCGCCTGGCCGGCACCCAGCGCGCCGCCGAAGACCGCCGCGCCCATGGCCTGCCCGAGAAACGCACGGCGGGTGAACCTGTCTTCGGAATCCATCGCGACCTCCCCCGAGTCCCCGACGAAGGCCGATCATCTGCCTGATCGACGATATGCGCAAGAGGGTCGGTCCGGGTCCCGCATGGCGCCGGATCGTTTCACCCCTGCCGAGTCGGAAATTGGAAGAAATCTCCAACTTCCGCTGCGTCGCGGCAAGCTTAGCGCCTTCTTCGGCCGGGTGGTTGCCACTGACGGAAATGGCGCATAGCTGCCTTGCCCGAGAGGTCGATCTACCCTTTCCGTGGGCGATCCGGTGCTGGCCGCTTGAGTCCCACGGATTAGGTAAATCTTCCAAAACACCGATCCGGGGAAGCGGAATGGGTAAGCGGCCGCAAGAGGCTCTGATCATGTCGGCGAACGCGCTGCTGGGCGGCGAGGTCGTCTATTATGCGGCGGGCGGGCGCTGGTCGCCGCATCTCGCCGACGCCTTCGTCGCCAGGACCGAGGCGGAGGCCGAGTCGCTCGAGGCCGCGCGCGCCGCCGCCGAGGCGCAGGGCGCGGTCGTCGAGCCGGAGCTGGCGCCGGTCGGCACCGACGCGGGCGGGCGGCTCGTCCCGAGCCATTATCGCGAGAAGATCCGGGCGCTGGGGCCGACGGTGCGGACCGATCTGGGGCCGCAGGCGGCGGGGGAGAATGCGCATGTATCGCTATGACGAGTTCGACGCCGCGGTCGTCCGCGACCGCGTCGCGCAGTTCCGCGAGCAGGTGCAGCGCCGCCTCGACGGCTCGCTGACCGAGGAGGAGTTCACGCCGCTCCGGCTGATGAACGGCCTCTATCTGCAGCTGCACGCCTACATGCTGCGGATCGCGGTGCCCTATGGCACGCTCGTCAGCCGGCAGCTGCGCCAGCTGGCGATGATCGCGGACAAATATGACCGCGGCTACGGCCATTTCACGACGCGGCAGAATCTGCAGCTCAACTGGCCGAAGCTGGCCGAGGTGCCGGATCTGCTGGACGATCTGGCGGACGTCGAGATGCACTGCATCCAGACCTCGGGCAATTGCATCCGCAACGTCACCGCGGACCATTTCGCCGGCGTCGCCGCCGACGAGGTGGAGGATCCGCGGCCGACCGCGGAGCTGATCCGGCAATGGTCGACTTTGCACCCGGAATTCAGCTTTCTGCCGCGCAAGTTCAAGATCGCGGTGACCGGCGCCGCGCGCGACCGGGCCGCGGTGGCCGTGCACGATATCGGCCTGCGCCTCGTCCGGAACGACGATGGCGAGATCGGCTACAAGGTGCTGGTCGGCGGCGGGCTCGGGCGGACGCCGATGATCGGCAAGATCATCCGCGACTTCCTGCCGAAGGATGAACTGCTCGCCTATCTCGAGGCGATCATGCGGGTCTACAATCTCGAGGGACGGCGCGACAACAAGTATAAGGCGCGGATCAAGATCCTCGTTCACGAGATCGGCACCGACGCGTTCATCGCCCGGGTCGAGGCGGAATATGCGAAACTGGACGGGGCGAGCGTCAATGCCGACCCGGCCGAGCTGGCGCGGATCGCCGCCTATTTCGCGCCGCCGGAATATGAGAGCCTGCCGGCGGTCTCCGAGGGCTTCGAGGCCGCCAAGGCGCGCGATCCGGATTTCGCCCGCTTCGCCGCGACCAACCTCTTCCCGCACAAGGTGCCGGGCTACACCGCGATCACCGTGTCGGTGAAGCCGATCGGCGCGCCCCCGGGCGACGCGACCTCGGACCAGATGCGGGCGCTGGCGGACCTGGCGGAGCTTTATTCCGCGGACGAGCTGCGCATCACCCACGTCCAGAATGTGGTGCTCCCGCATGTGAAGCTGGACGACGTCCACGCGCTCTGGTCGGCGTTGGTCGAGGCCGGGCTGGAGACGCCCAATGCGGGCCTGATCACCGACATCATCGCCTGCCCGGGCATGGATTATTGCAAACTCGCCACTGCCCGCTCGATCCCGATCGCGCAGGCGATCGCGACGCGCTTCGCCGATGCGGAGCGGCAGGCGCTGATCGGTGAGCTCGGCATCAAGATTTCGGGCTGCATCAACGCCTGCGGCCATCACCATGTCGGCGCGATCGGCATTCTCGGCCTCGATAAGGCGGGGGTCGAGAATTACCAGATCACGCTCGGCGGCGATCCCGGCGAGCAGGCCTCGCTCGGCCAGCGGCTCGGCCCGGGCATCGACGCCGAGGCGGTGCCGGAGGCGATCGAGCGGATCGTCGACACCTATCTGGACGTCCGCGCGGGCGCCGCCGAGACCTTCATCGAGACGGTGCGCCGGGTCGGGCTCGATCCGTTCAAGCCGGCGCTGCAGCCCAGGGAGGCCCAGCTTGAAGCTGCTTGACCGCAACGGGCTGAAGCCGGACCCCTGGGTCCGCAGCGAGGAAATCGTCCCGACCGAGGCCTTGCTCGTGCCGGTGGCCGCGCTCGACGCGGCGCTGGCCGCGCGGCACGACGGCCAGCGGATCGGCGCCGCTTTGCCCAACACCTATCGTCCGGCCGACCTCGCGCCGGTGCAGGACCGGCTGGAGCTGGTCGCGATCGACTTCCCCAAATTCAGCGACGGGCGCGGCTTCTCGATCGCCAAGGGCCTGCGCGAGCAGGGCTATCGGGGAACGCTCCGCGCCTCGGGCGCCCTGATCCCCGACCAGTTCGCCTTCGCGCTCCATGTCGGCTTCGACGAGATCGAGCTTTCGGACGCGCGGGCCGAGCGCCAGCCGGTCGCGCAGTGGCTGCATGCGCTCACCCTGATCCATGACAGCTATCAGGACGGCGCGGACGGCGCCGTCTCGATCCTGAAGCGCCGGCGCCTCGCCGCCGGGGCGGGCGCGTGAGCGAGGCAGCGCTCCGCCTGATCGCCGGCGACACGCCGGTCGAGCGGCTCGCCTCGCTGCGCGCGGCGGTGCCGGGGCGGATCGTGTTCACGACAAGCTTCGGGATCGAGGACCAGGCGCTCACGCACATGATCTTCAGCCGCGGCCTCGACATCGAGGTGGTGACCCTCGACACGGGCCGGCTCTTCCCGTCCACCTACACGCTCTGGCAGGAGACGGAGGAGCGCTACGGCCGCCGCATCCGCTCCTATCATCCGGACGCGCGCGCGCTCGCCGCCTATGTCGCCGATGCCGGGATCAACGGCTTCTATCACAGCAAGGCGGCGCGGCAGGATTGCTGCAATATCCGCAAGGTCGAGCCGCTGGACCGCGCGCTGGAGGACGCCGCCGCCTGGGTGACCGGGCTTCGCGCCGACCAGTCCGGGCAGCGCGGCGGCGTCGCGCTGGCGAGCCTGGAGCGGGACCTGGTGAAGGTCTCGCCTTTGTTCGACTGGACGCGCCAGCAGGTCGCCTATTTCTGCGAGATCCAGCAGGTCCCGGTGAACCCGCTCCACGGCAAGGGCTTCCCCTCGATCGGCTGCGAGCCCTGCACCCGCGCCGTCGCGCGCGGCGAGCCGGAGCGGGCGGGCCGCTGGTGGTGGGAGAGCGACCAAGCGCGCGAATGCGGCCTGCATGTCGACGATGCCGGCCGGCTGGTCAGGAGCGCGGCATGAGCGGGCCGCGCACCCTCAGGACCACGCCCGCGCGGATCGCGCCGCTGGCGACCCTGCCGCTCTTCCATAAATTGGCGGGGCGCAAGGCGGTCGTCGCCGGCGCGTCGCCGGGCGCCTTGTGGAAGGCCGAATTGCTGGAGGCGGCGGGCGCCGAGGTCCTGATCCTGCGGGACGGCTGGACCCCGGCGGACCTGGCCGGCGCGGCGGTGGCGGTGGCGGACATCGCCGACGACGCGGAGGCCGCGCGCTTCATCCAAGCGGCCCATGCGGCCGGCGCCCTGGTCAACATCATCGACCGCACCGCTTTGTGCGACGTCACTTTCGGCACGATCGTCAACCGCTCGCCGGTCGTGCTCGGCATCTCGACCGACGGCGCCGCGCCGATGCTCGGCCAGTCGATCCGGGCGCGGATCGAGGCGGTGCTGCCGCGCGGCCTCTCGGCCTGGGCACAGGCGGCCAAGGCCTGGCGGCCGCGGCTCAGGCAGCGGCTCGCCGACTTCGCCGATCGCCGCGCCTTCTGGCAGGCCTTCGTCGGCCGGGCCTGGGCCGAGACGGACCGGGCGCCGACCGACGCGGACTTCCATGACATTGCAGGCGCGGCGCGCGCGCAGGGCAGCGTGACCCTGGTCGGCGCCGGCCCGGGCGATCCGGACCTGCTGACCCTGAAGGCCGTCCGCGCGCTGCAAGCGGCGACCGTGATCCTCTATGACGATCTGGTCGGGCCGGAGGTGCTGGAGCTGGCGCGGCGCGAGGCGACCAGGATCGCGGTCGGCAAGAAGGGCCATGGCCCGTCCTGCCGGCAGAGCGAGATCAACGAACGGATCGTGACGCTGGCGCTGGCCGGCGAGACCGTGGTGCGGCTGAAGGGCGGCGATCCCTCGATCTTCGGCCGCGCGACCGAGGAGATCGAGGCGTGCAGGGCGGCCGGCGTGCGCGTCGCCATCGTCCCGGGGATCAGCGCGGCGCAGGGCGCGGCGGCGGCGCTCGGCTTCTCGCTGACCGAGCGGGGCGCGGCGCGCTCGGTGCGCATCCTCACCGGCCATGGCGCCGACGGCAAGCTCCCCACGGACATCGACTGGGCTGGCGTCGCCGATCCCCAGGCGACCACGATCCTCTACATGCCGCGCAAGACCCTGGCGCAATTCGTCCGCGACGCGCTGGCGCACGGCATCGACGCCGCCACGCCCGCCGCCGCCATCGCCTCGGCCACGCGGCCGGACCAGGCCCATGTCGCCGGCACCGTCGCCGACATCGCCGCGCTCGCCGACGCGCTGCCCAAGGGCGCGCCGGTGATCGTCCTCATCGGCCAGGTCGCGCGCCACGCCGCGGCGGCCGACCTGCACGGCCTGCTGCGGGCGGCGGCATGAGCGCGCGGCCGATGACCCATTTGGAGCAGCTCGAGGCGGAGAGCATCCACATCATGCGGGAGGTGGTCGCGGAGACCGAGCGCCCGGTGATGCTCTATTCGATCGGCAAGGACAGCGCGGTGATGCTGCACCTGGCGAAGAAGGCCTTCTTCCCGGCGCCGCCGCCTTTCCCGCTCCTGCATGTCGACACGACCTGGAAGTTCCGGGCGATGTACGACCTGCGCGAGAAGGCCGCGCGCGAGGCCGGCATGGCGCTGCTCGTCCACCGCAATCCCGAGGCGGAGCGGCAGGGGATCAACCCATTCGACCATGGCCCACTGCACACCGACATGTGGAAGACGGAGGGGCTGAAGCAGGCGCTGGACCTGTACGGTTTCGACGCCGCGTTCGGCGGCGCGCGGCGCGACGAGGAGAAGAGCCGGGCGAAAGAGCGCATCTTCTCCTTCCGCTCGGCCAGCCACCGCTGGGATCCGAAGAACCAGCGGCCGGAGCTGTGGAACCTCTACAATGCGCGCAAGGCCAAGGGCGAAAGCATCCGCATCTTCCCGCTCTCCAACTGGACCGAGCTCGACATCTGGCAATATATCTATGCCGAGCAGATCGAGATCGTGCCGCTCTATCTCGCCGCGCCGCGCCCGACCGTGGAGCGCAACGGCACCTTGCTGATGGTCGACGACGACCGCTTTCCGCTGCTCCCCGGCGAGGTGCCGGTGGCGCGCTCGATACGCTTCCGCACCCTCGGCTGCTATCCGCTGACCGGCGCCGTCGAGAGCGAGGCGGCGACGCTGCCCGAGATCATCCAGGAGATGCTGGTCGCCACCACGTCGGAGCGGCAGGGCCGGGTCATCGACCATGACGGCGCCGCCTCGATGGAGCGCAAGAAGCAGGAAGGCTATTTCTGATGGCCTCCGCGCTCCACGTCTCAATCCTCCCCTTCAGGGGAGGGGGACCGGCCGCAGGCTGGTGGAGGGGCCGCCGCACCGCGGCGGTAGACCGCCGCGGCCCCTCCACCATGCTTCGCATGGTCCTCCTCCCCCGTTGGGGGAGGACTTCCTGATGGCCTCCGCCGCGCTTCAGCTTGGTCATGGGACCGGCGCCGATGCCGCCCGCGCGGAGGTCGACGCCTATTTCGCGGCGCTGCAGCAGAAATCGCTGCTGCGCTTCCTCACCTGCGGCTCCGTGGACGACGGCAAGTCGACTTTGGTCGGCCGGCTGCTCTACGACGCGCACCTGCTGCTCGAGGACCAGCTCTCCGCGCTCGAAAAGGAGAGCGCCAAGGCCGGCAATGCGGGCGGCGAGATCGATTTCTCCCTGCTCGTCGACGGCCTCGCCGCCGAGCGCGAGCAGGGCATCACCATCGACGTCGCCTATCGCTTCTTCGCGACCGACCGGCGCAAGTTCATCATCGCCGACACGCCCGGCCATGAGCAATATACCCGCAACATGGCGACCGGCGCCTCGACCGCCGACCTCGCCATCATCCTGATCGACGCGCGCAAGGGCGTGCTGCCGCAGACGCGCCGGCATAGCTTCCTCGTCCACCTGCTCGGCATCCGCCATGTCGTCGTCGCGGTGAACAAGATGGATCTGGTCGATTACGACCGGGCGGTCTTCGATCGCATCGTCGCCGACTATCGGACGCTTGCCGATGCCGTCGGCATCGCCGAGTTCACCGCCATTCCGGTCGCGGCCAAGGGGGGCGACAACGTGGCCGCCCGCTCCGAGGCGATGCCCTGGTATGGCGGCCCGGCCCTGCTGGACCATCTGGAGACGGTGCCGCTCGACGCTGCCGGGGCGGGCATCGCCCCGTTCCGCATGGCGGTGCAATGGGTGAACCGGCCGGACCAGGATTTCCGCGGCTATGCCGGCACCGTCGCCAGCGGCCGCGTCCGCGCGGGCGACATCGTCGCCATCCTGCCCTCGGGCCGGACCACGCGGATCGAGCGGATCGTCACCGCCGCCGGCGACCTCGCCGAGGCGGTTGCGGGCCAGGCGGTGACGCTGACCCTGGCCGACGAGGTCGATTGCTCGCGCGGCGACATGATCGCCGCGGCGGGCGCGGCGACGGTCGCCGGGGCGCTCGACGCCCGCCTGGTCTGGATGGCCGAGGAGAAACTGGAGCCGCACCGCGCCTATTGGCTGAAGACCGGCGCCCAGACCGTCTCGGCCACGATCACGGTCGGCGCGGTGATCGACATCCATGGCGGCGCCGACAAGGCCGGGCCCCAGCTGGCGCTCAACGATATCGGCAAGGTCCGGATCGCGCTCGACCGGCGGATCGCCGCGACCGGCTATGCGGACAATCGCGCGCTCGGCGGCTTCATCCTGATCGACAAGGCGACCCATGCCACCGTCGCGGCGGGCATGATCGGCGGCTTCCCCTCGGCGGGCGCGCTGGACGCCCATGTCGAGCGCATCTTCTGGGTGGCCGGCGAGGCGCGGGCGGAGGCGCTTCGCGCCCGTTTCGCCGCCCAGGGCCGCGCCGCCTTCATCCTCACCGAGGCCGCGCTCCGCGACGGCCTGTGCAGCGATCTCGGCACCGGCGACACGGCCGAGCTGACCCGCCGCGCGGCCGAGGTGGCGCGGCTGATGAGCGCCACCGGCGTCACCATCATCGCCGCCGTGCCGATCGCCAAGGGCGTCGCCATTCCGGGCTCGCTGGTCGGCTTCGACGCCGCCGGCGAGGCGCTCGGCGACGAGTGGGTGATCTGAGATGGCCCATCCCCGGCCCCACCTTGAGCAAAGGCCTCCGACCGGCGCGGATTCGGTCCGGTTGAGCGCTGACTTATTGTCAACTGTTCCGGTAGAGTATCAATCTTCCCTCCCGACCTCCAATGCCGAAAGGGACCTGGCGATGCCTGATCCGCTTCCCCCAAGGACGAAGAGCTGTACCCAACAGACGCCGATCGACGCCGCGCTCGCGACCATCCGCGAATATCTCGAAAATGTCCGCTTCGGTTCCATCGCGCTCACCATCCATGACGGCCGGATCGTGCAGCTCGAAGTGACCGAGAAGAAGAGGCTGGCCACCTAGGCCCACGAACCGCCCAGAGGGGGAAGAGAATTTGACGCTGGACCATTCGAGCTTCGGCCTCGTCGATCTGCTCCCGTTCATCGCCGTGGGCTTCGCCGCCCAGCTGGTGGACGGCGCGCTCGGCATGGCGTTCGGCGTGCTCTCGACGACGCTGCTCCTCCATCTCGGCGTGCCGCCGGCGCGCGCCTCGGCGAGCGTCCATACGGTGGAGGTGTTCACCACCGGCGTCTCCGGGATCAGCCACATCCTCCACCGCAATGTCGACTGGAAGCTGCTCGCGCGGATCGCAATCCCCGGCGTGATCGGCGGCTTCCTGGGCGCCACCGTGCTCGCCAACATCCATGCCGATGCCGCCCGTCCCTTCGTCATGGCCTATCTGGCGCTGATCGGCCTCTACCTAGTCTGGCGCGGCTTCCACTTCCCGCCGCAGGGGCCGAAGTCCGCCAGGGTGGTCGAGCCGCTCGGCCTCGCCGGCGGCTTTCTCGACGCCGCGGGCGGCGGCGGCTGGGGGCCGATCGTCACCGGCAATCTGCTCGCCCAGGGCAGCGACGTGCGCCGCACCATCGGCACGGTCAACACCGCCGAATTCCTCGTCACCTGTACCATCTCGGCGACCTTCATCGCCGCGCTCGGCTGGGAAGCCTTCACCGTCGCCACCATCGGCCTCCTGATCGGCGGCGTCCTCGCCGCGCCGCTCGGCGCCTTCGTGGTGAAGAAGGCGCGCGCGCCCATCCTGCTGGTCGCCGTCGGCATCCTGCTCACCCTCACCAGCCTCTACGGAGTCTACCAGGCCCTGACCTGAAACCCACCCCATCGACCCGACCGGACAGCCGGAGGTGTCGCGATCCAACCCATGGAGAACACCATGATCGCACGCATCTCTCTACTGTCCGGCAGCGCGCTGGCGCTGACTCTCGCCGCCACGCCGGCCTTCGCCCAGGCCTCGGGCGAGACCGGCCCGCCGGTCGTCCTCGCCTCGGCCGACGCGCAGGCGCCGGACGTCACGCCGGCCGCCCAGCCCGAGCCTGACGAGGGCGCCATCGTCGTCACCGCCCGCCGGCGCAACGAGAGCCTTCAGGAGGTCCCGCTCGCCGTCTCGGTGATCGGCGACGAGGAGATCGCCCGCACGGGCAGCTACAATGTCGGCCGGCTCACCCAGCTGCAGCCGAGCCTGCAATTCTACACGTCCAACCCGCGCAACTCGGCGATCAACATCCGCGGCATCGGCGCGCCCTTCGGGCTCACCAATGACGGCATCGAGCAGGGCGTCGGCCTCTATATCGACCAGGTCTATTATAACCGCGTCGCCTCGGCGACTTTGGACTTCGTCGACATCGAGCGGATCGAGGTGCTGCGCGGGCCGCAGGGCACGCTCTACGGCAAGAACACCACCGCCGGCGCGATCAACGTGACCACGCGGCGCCCGAGCTTCGAGTTCGAGGGGCAGGGCGAGGTCTCGATCGGCAATCTCGGCTTCCACCAGGCGAAATTGTCGGTGTCCGGCCCGCTCGCGAGCAATCTCGCCGCGCGCATCAGCCTGTCGACCACCGATCGGCGCGGCACGATCTACAATGTCGCGACCGACCAGTGGCTTCAGTCGCAGGACAATCTCGGCCTGCGCGGCCAATTGCTGTGGCGGGCGACGCCCAATCTCAGCATCACCCTGTCGGGCGACTTCAACGTCCAGGATCCGGTCTGCTGCGCCCAGATCTACGCCCGCGTGGCGCCGACGCAGCGGCCGCTCAACCGGCAATATGCGGCGCTGACCGCGGCCTTCGGCTATGCGCCGCCCAGCACCGATCCGTTCGACCGGCTGACCGACGTCGACGCGCAGCTCAGCGCGCGCAACGAGGTCGGCGGCGCCTCGCTGCTGGCGGAGTGGAATATCGGCGGCGGCACGCTCACCTCGGTGACCGCGTGGCGCTATTGGGACTGGCAGCCCGCGAACGACCGCGACTTCACCGGCCTGCCGATCACGATCCGCTCGCAGAACCCGACGAAGCAGGAGCAATATACGCAGGAGCTGCGCTACGCCTGGGCCAGCGACCGCTTCGACTTCGTCGTCGGCGCCTTCGGCTTCTACCAGGAGATCCGCACGACCGGGACGGAGGAGCAGGGGCTGGCGGCCAGCCGCTGGACGCTGGCGCCGACCAGCCCGCTGTCCAACAATCCGGCGGTGCTCAACGGCCTGGTCGCCAACAATGACATCCGGCTCGACAATACCAGTCTCGCCGTTTTCGGCCGGGTGAACTGGAACATCACCGACCGGCTGACCATCTCGCCGGGCATCCGGGTCAATTACGACAAGAAGGAAGGGTCCTATTCCTCGGTGGTGACCGGCACCGCGTCCGACGGGACGCGACAGCTCGTCCTGTTCACCGGGCCATATGCCAGCGATCCCTGGATCGTCGCGCAAAGGGGCGTGCGCGCGCCGCAATTCTTCGAGCCCTCGTTCAGCGACTGGAACCTGTCCTACGACCTGACCCTGTCCTACGACCTCGCCCGGGACGTCATGGCCTATGCGACCTATGCGCGGACCTTCAAATCGGGCGGCGTCAACCTGAACGGCGTGCCCGCCGACGCCGCCGGCGTGCCGATCCTGGCGGCGGGCACGGTCCGGCCGGAGACGGTCGACCATTTCGAGCTGGGCCTGAAGACGCAATTCTGGAACCGCCGGGTCACGCTCAACCTCACCGGCTTCTGGACCAATATCGACGACTTCCAGGCCAATGTGACCAACGGCCAGTTCGGCGTGCTGCGCGGCTATCTCGCCAATGCCGAGCAGGTGCGCGTGCGCGGCATCGAGCTGGAACTGTCGGCGCGGCCGTCGGACCGATTCACCTTCTACTTCAACGGCGCCTTCACCGATCACGAATATGTGCGCTTCGTCGACGCGCCCTGCCCGCCGGAGCTTTCGGGCGGCGGCACCGGCACGCCGGTCGCGGCGCCCGGCGTGCCCGGCAACAGTCCCGCCAATTGCGACATTTCCGGCCAGTGGCTGCCCGGCATCTCGCGCTGGGCCGCTTCCTACGGCGCCGAATACAATATCCCGGCGCGCTTCCTGGGCCGCGAGGGCCAGGTCTTCGTCGGCGTGGACGGCAGCTACCGCTCGAAATTCTCGTCCAACGCCTCGCGCTCGCCTTACACGGACATTGACGGCTACAGCCTGGCCAATTTCCGGCTCGGCTACCGGACCGGCGATTTCTCGATCTTCGGCTGGGTCCGCAACGCCTTCGACGAGGAGTATTTCGAGCAGCTTGCGGTCACCTCGGGCAATACCGGCCTGATCGCCGGCCAGCCCGGCGACCCGCGCACCTGGGGCGCGACACTGCGCTTCGGCTTCTGATCTTCAGTCTCCCCTCCCTTGCAGGGAGGGGAGGGCGGAACGCGCCGCGCGATTGTTGGATACAAGTTGGATTTCATCCGGCAGGCTGCGGCGATTCGGCTCTTTCAAATCGTCTGACCGCCCGAAAGGGCCCGCGTCCGCCTTCGGGGGAAGCAGGCGACGGGCACCCATGGCCAGTGCGAACATTGGGAACATTCGCCGCTGCATCGTGCGATTCGCGGCGTCTACAGCCCGGCTGCGGCGAAACCTTTCCTGAGGTCGGCGATCAGGTCTTCGGCCTCCTCGAGGCCCACGGACAGGCGCAGCAGGTCCTGGTGGATGCCCGCCGCTTCCTGCGCCTCGGGCGGCATGCCGCGATGGGTCATCTTCGCGGGCACGCAGATCAGGGTCGCGAAACCGCCCAGCGAGGAGGCGAGGGTGATGAGCTCCAGCCCCTTCAGGAAGCGCGCCGTGGTCCCGGCGTCGCCCTTCACCCGGAAGGCGATCATGAAGCCGGGGCCGCCCTGCTGGCGGTCGGCAAGGGCCTGGTCGGGATGCGAGTCCAGGCCCGGATAATGGACCGCGCGGACGCCGGGATCGGTCTCCAGCCAGGCGGCGAGCTCCCTGGCGGTCGCCTCCTGTCGGTCGACCCGCAAGGTGAGGGTGCGCAGGCCGCGCAGGATCTGGCTGGCGTCGGTCGCCGAGCCGCTGAGGCCCGCCGCATTGGCCCACCATTGCAGCCTTTCGACCATGGCGGGATCGGCGGCCAGCAAGGCGCCGCCGAACAGGTCGGCATGGCCGTTCAGCGCCTTGGTCGTGCTGTGCAGGACGAGGTCGCAGCCCAGCGCCAGCGGCCGCTGGCGCACCGGCGTCGGCAGGGTGTTGTCGGCGATGACCAGGGCGCCGGCCGCCTTCGCCTCCGCCGCGCGCCTGGCGATGTCGACGATGCGCAGCAGGGGATTGCTCGGCGTCTCGATCCAGACCAGCGCCGGCCTCTCCGCTAGCGCCGCCGCGAAGGCCGCGTCGTCATTCTGGTCGACGAACACCGCTTTGAGCTTGCCCTGGTCGGCGAGGCCCTGGATCAGCCGGTAGGTGCCGCCATAGCAATCGTGCGGCGCCACCACGGTCGCGCCCGCGGGTAGGAGCAAAAGGGCCAACAGGGCCGCCGACTGGCCGCTATTGGTCACCACGCCGCCCGCCGCGCCCTCCAGCTCGGCCAGAGCGGCGGCGAGCAGGTCGCGGTTCGGGTTCACGGTGCGGGAATAATCATAGTCCGGCTTGCTGTCGGCATCCTCCCAGCGGAAGGTGTCGGAGACCTGGACGGGGGGGACGAGCCCGCGCCGGCCGGGGTCGTCGGCGACGCCGGCCGAGGCGACGATGGTCGCGGGGCTGCGGCGTCCGGTCATGCCGGCGTCCGCAGGAAGGGCAGGACCAGCTCGGACACGCGCGGCGCGTCCTTCAGGAACATGTCGTGGCCGTAGAGCGAGGGCAGCATGTGCAGCTTCACCGGCCCGCCGAGCCGCTCGGCCAGCGAGACGATCTGCGGCGGCGGCACGAGCTGGTCGGTCTCCGCGCCGATCACGAGCGTCGGGACCGGGATCTGCTCCGGGTCGACGCGGTGGCGGTCGATCGAGGCGGAGAGGCTGAGGAAGCGCTGCGGCGACATCACGTTCGGATAGGCCTCGCCGCGCGCGCGCAGGTAGGCGCCCGGCGCCGAGCAGGTCAGTGGATCCGCCGCGTCGATCCCCCCTTCGAAGCGGCCGGCGAATTCGGTCGGGGTGCGGTAGGTGAGCATGGCGAAGCCGCGGGCGATGCCGAGCGCCGCCTCGCCGTCGCCATGTTCGAGGCCGAGCGCGACGATCCGGCGCTGCAGCTCGCGCTGGGCGGTGGCGGTGGGGTGGGGCTCGGCGCCGGCCGAGACCACGACCAGCCGTTCCACCCGGTCCGGATAGGCCTGGCCGAAAGCGAGCGCGATCATGCCGCCGTAGGAGGGGCCGACAAAGGCGTGGGCGCGCTCGACGCCGAGCACGTCCAGCGCGGCGCGGGCCACCTCCGCTTGCTCGAACGGCGTCGGCGCGCGCTTGCCGGTGGCGTCGGCGATGAAGTCGAGGCCGAGGATCCTGTAATCGGCCGGGTCGATCGCGCCGCCTTTGCCGAGGAAGCCGGCCCACCAGCCCGGACCGCCGTCGGGGCAGAGCGCGGGAAAGCGGTTGCCGGAAATGCCGCCGAGCACGATCACCAGCGGCGCGTCGTCGCGGCCGTAGAGGCTGGCGCGGGTGGTCGTCCCGTAGACGGAGAGATGCGCGGGCACGGGCACTTCGAAGTCGAGCAGGCGCGGCGCCGCATCCTCGTGACAGCGGGGCTCAATCACCTGGTCCTGGACGCGCGACAGCTTCATCTTCACTCCTCTTCCCGAGGTGGAGATGCTGCCTGAGACCCGCTTCGTTGCCGGACCGGCCGCATCGTCCCTTCGGGGACCGCCACCTTGCCCGGGGAGGCAGGTTGGCGTGGGCGCGAGGCCCACTCTTGATGCTTCGCGGCGCATCTTATGATGCATCGCTTACGATTTCCCTATCATGACGGCGGCCCTTGGCAAAGATTTTCTGCATTCTAAGGGGAGGGGATGAGCCCCGCCGATTTCGCCGCCTTCGCCGAGACCCTGGCTGATGCCGCCCGCGCGGTGACCCTGGGCGCGGCGGACCGGGCCGCCGAGGACAAGAATGAGGGCGGCGTCTACGATCCCGTCACCGCCGCGGACCGCGAAGCGGAGCGGGTGATCCGCGCCCTGATCGAGCAGGCCTTTCCCGACCATGGCATCGCCGGCGAGGAGTTCGGCGTGAAGGAGGGGGCCGGACGCCATGTCTGGAGCCTCGATCCGATCGACGGCACCCGCGCCTTCATCTGCGGCCTGCCGAGCTGGACGACCCTGATCGCCCTGCTGGAGGACGGCAGGCCGGTGGCCGGGCTGATCGACGTGCCGGCGCTGGACGAGCGCTATCTCGGCTTTGCCGGCGCGGCGGGACTGAAGGCGAGCGACTGCCGCCGCCTCGCGGAGGCGCGGGCCTGCACCACCGACCCCTATCTTTTCGCCGGCGCCGAGGCCGACGGCTTCGAGCGCCTGCGCCGCGCCGCGCGGCTCACCCGCTACGGCTATGACGCCTACGCTTATGCGCGGCTCGCGGTGGGGAGCATCGATGTCGTCGCGGAGAGCGGGCTCAAGCCGCACGATTACAATGCGCTGATCCCGGTGGTCCGCGCGGCCGGCGGCGTGATCGGCAACTGGCGCGGCGAAGACGATTTCAGCGCGGGCCAGGTGCTTGCTGCGGCGACGCCGGACCTGTTCGAGGAAGCGGTGCGGGTGCTCGCCGTCTAGCGGTGCCGCTCCGCCAATACCCTGGCGACATCGTCCCAGCCGAAGCCTTTCGCCTCCATCAGCACGACTAGGTGGTAGAGCAGATCCGCCGCCTCCTCGGTACAGCCCTCGGCGTCGCGGGTGACGGCGGCAAGCGCGACCTCCACGCCTTCCTCGCCCACCTTCTGCGCGATCCGCTGCGGGCCCTCGGCGAGCAGTCGGGCGGTATAGCTCTCCGCCGGATCGGCCTGGGCGCGCTCGTGGACGATGCGGGCGAGCTTGCCGAGGAACCCCACCCCTGACGGCCCCTCCGCGCCGAAGCAGCTGGTGGTGCCGAGATGGCAGGTCGGGCCTCCGGGAATGGCGCGGACAAGCAAAGCGTCGTCGTCGCAATCGGCGAGCACCGCCTTCACAGCCAGTCGGTTGCCGCTGGTCTCGCCCTTCTGCCAGAGCCGCCCTCTGGAGCGACTGAAGAAAGTCGCGAAGCCGCTCGCCAGCGTCGCTTCGAGGGCGGCGCGGTCCATATAGCCGAGCATCAGCACCTGGCCGGTCCCGGCATCCTGCACGATGGCGGGGAGCAGGCCGTCCATCTTGGACCACGCAAGCGCGTCGAGGTCGGCCTCGTTCAGGGGCGCGTTTCGATCCCGCATGTCGCGAGATACTCCTTCAGCTCGGGGATCGGGATGATCCGGTCGTGGAAAACGGTGGCGGCCAGCGCGCCGCTGCAGCCGGCCTCGAAGGCATCTCGGAAATGGTCGGGCGCGCCGGCGCCGCCGGAGGCGATGACGGGGACGCTGACCGCCTCGATCACCGCTTTGGTGTGCGGCAGATCGTAGCCGGTGCGGACGCCGTCATTGCGCATGCAGTTGAGCACGATCTCCCCCGCGCCCCGTCCGGTCGCCTCCCGCACCCAGTCGAGCGTGCGCAGGCCCGTGTCGCGTGTCGCCTCGACCTTGCCGGTATATTGCTTGACCCAATAATCGCCGCCGTCGGCGTAGGTGTCCACGCCGAGCACCACGCACTGGCTGCCGAAATCGCGCGCCAGCCGCTCGATCAGCGGCGGATCGGCGATGGCCGGGGAGTTGATCGAGACCTTGTCCGCCCCCGCCTCCAGGCAGGCCGCCGCCTCGTCGCGGCTGCTGATCCCGCCCGCCACGGCGAAGGGGATGTCGATCACCGCGGCGATGCGGCGCACCCAGTCCGTGTCGAGGCTGCGGCCCTCGGCGCTGGCGGTGATGTCGTAGAAGACCAGCTCGTCCGCCCCCTCGTCCCGGTAGCGCAGCGCATGCTCGACGATGTCGCCCACGTCGCGATGATCGCGAAACTGGACGCCCTTCACCACGCGGCCATCGCGCACGTCGAGGCAGGGGATGATCCTAGCGGCCGGCATCCACCGCCTCCGCCAGACCGAAGCGCTGCTCCCAGAGCGCCTTGCCGACGATCGCGCCGGCCGCGCCGATCCGGTTGAGCGACACCAGGTCGTCCAGCGCCGCGACGCCGCCCGAGGCCTGGACGGCGAGATGCGGCAGCCGGGCCACCGCCTCGATCAGCAGGTCGAGATTGGGCCCGGTCATCATCCCGTCGCGGCCGATGTCGGTGACGAGGATGTGCCGCGCGCCGGGATAGAGCGCGGCGGCGCCCCAGAGGCTCATGCCCGAGCCCTGCAGCCAGCCGGCGGTGGCGACCTCGGGTTGGCCGTCCACGAGCCGGACGTCGAAGGCGAGGGTGATCCGCTCCGCGCCGAACTCCGCGAGGAAGGAGGAGACGGTCTCCGGATCCTGCACGGCGAGGCTGCCGATCACGACGCGGCCGACGCCGGCGTCGAACATGCGGGCGAGCTGGTCGCGGGCGCGGAACCCGCCGGCGACCTGGAGCCGCTGGCGGGCGCCGCGGGCGAGCGAAGCGACCAGATCGTGCTGGCGCGGCGCGCGCGCCCTGGCGCCGTCCAGGTCGACGACATGGGTCCATTCCGCGCCCGCCTCGGCGAAGGCCGCGAGCGCCTCGGCCGGGTCGGACGAGTAGACCGTCTTGTCCTCGAACCGGCCCTGGGCGAGGCGGACGCAGCTGCCGCCCATCAGGTCGATGGCGGGATAGATCAGCATGACAGGAAGGCCTCCAGGAAGCGCGCGCCGGCGGCGCTGCTGCGCTCCGGGTGGAACTGGGCGCCGAGGATATTGCCCTTTCGGACCGCGGCCGGGACGGCGCGGCCGTAAGCGGTCAGGGCGACGCTGTGCGGCCCGTCGTCGCAGGCGAAGCTGTGCGCGAAATAGACATAGTCGCCGGTGGCGAGGCCCAGGGCATCGCCGCGCGTCTCGAGGCGGGACCAGCCCATATGCGGGACCGGACGTCCCGGCGCGGGCGCGACCTTGCGGACCCTGCCGGCGATCAGGCCGAGACACTCCGTCCCGTCCTCCTCGCTTGCCTCGAACAGCAATTGCATGCCGAGGCAGATGCCGAGGAGGGGCTGGTCGAGCCCGGTCAGCGTGCCGCGCAGGCCCAGCGCCGCGATCCGCCCCATCGCATAGCCCGCCGCGCCGACGCCCGGCAGCACGACGCGCTCGGCCGCTCGGATCGCATCGGGGTCGGCGGTGCGGAGAATGTTCGCCCCGAGCCGCCGAAGCGCGATCTCGATCGAGCCGATATTGCCGTAGCCGAGATCGACCAATGCGACACTCACAGCATGCCCTTCGTGCTCGGCACCGCATTGCCGCCCGCGCCCTCGCGGCCGACCGCCTGGCGCAGCGCGCGGCCGAAGGCCTTGAAGCAGGCCTCGGTCTTGTGATGGTCGTTCTCGCCCGTGACGCGGACATGGATCGCCGCGCCCAGGCTGTCGGCGAAGGAGCGGAAGATGTGGGGGGTCATCTCGGTCGGATAGGCGCCGATATGGCTGGCCGCGAACGCGCCCTCGAACACGCTGTAGGGGCGGCCGGAGAGGTCGATCAGGACGTGCGCCTCGGTCTCGTCCATGGGCAGCGAGAAGCCGAAGCGGCCGATGCCGCGCCGGTCGGCCAGCGCCTTGGAGAGCGTCTGCGCGAAGGCGATCGCGCAATCCTCGAGGCTGTGATGGGCGTCGATATCGAGATCGCCCTCGCAGGCCAGGGTGAGCGCGAAGCCGCCATGGGCGGCGACCTGATCGAGCATGTGATCGTAGAAGGGAATGCCGGTGTCGATCCGGCGCGGGCCGTCCGCGTCGAGATCGATGGCGACCGCGATCTTCGTCTCCTTCGTGTCGCGCACGGTGGCGGCGCGGCGGGCGGGCTTGCCGGCGGGCGCGATCCCCAAAGCGGCAAGCGCGGCGTCATTCTCCGCCTCGGTGCCGATGGAGAGGCGGATGCCGCCCGGCGCGGCGTGGGGACGGAAGCGGACGCGGACGCCCAGCGCGCGGAGCTTCGCCGCGAGCGGCGCGGGATCGGCCACCTCGAAGAAGAGGAAATTGCCGCCGCCGCTGCGGACCTTGTTCAGGCCCGGCGCGCCGGCGAGCAGGCCGGCGATCCGCTCCCGGTCCGCCACGATCCGCGCGATCCGCTCGGCATGGACCGGCCGGCGCGAGGGGGAAAGCACGGCGAGCGCCGCCTCGATGCTGAGGCTCGGCATCGGATAAGGCGGCAGCGCGCGGGCGACGAGTCCGATCAGGGCCGGCGTGCCGATCGCGCAGCCCACGCGCGCGCCGGCCAGGCCATAGGCCTTGGAGAGGGTGCGCAGCACGACGAGATTGTCCCGGCGGGCGGCCTCGGCGGCCAGGCTCGGCTGCTCGGAGAATTCGATATAGGCCTCGTCGAGGACGATAATCGTCTCCGGCAGCGCGTCGGCGACCTTGAGGATGTCGGCGGGCGGGACCGGATTGCCGGTCGGGTTGTTCGGCGCGCAGATGAAGGCGAGCTTGAGGTTCGGTTCGTCTCGCACGGCGGCGAGGAAGGCGTCGGGATCGAAGTCGAACGCCGCGTTCAGCCGTGTCTCGATAACGCGCGCGCCCTGGAGACGGGCGAACTGGGCGTAGGCCGAGAAGGTGGGCTGGCAGACCGAGATCGCGTCCTCGCCCGGCCGGCAGAAGGTGCGGATCAGGATGTCGATCGCGTCGTCCGCGCCGCGGGTGACGACGAGATTGGGGCTCTCCACCCCGTAGAGCGCGGCCATGACGGCGCGCAGCCGCGCCGGCTGCGGCTCGGGATAGCGGTTCACCCGCGCGGCGAGCCCGCCCTCGACGAGCGGTGCATAGGCATTTTCGTTGGCGTCGAGCTTGATCGCGTCGGCGGTGAATTCGCTGTTGGCCGAGGCCGAGACGTCGACCGGCGGCAGCGCCAATATCTCCGGGCGGGCGAGGCGGTCGAGCAGGGCGCTCATGCCGCCGCTCCCGCGAGCCGCGCGTCGGCGGCGCGGGCATGGGCCTCCAATCCCTCCAGCCGGGCGAGCGCGGCGGCGGGGGCGGCGAGGCGGCGGGCGGCCTCGTCGGTGACCGATTGCACGCTGATCGCCTTGAGGAAGGTGTGGACCGAGACGCCGCTCCACGCCCGCGCGGCGCCATCGGTGGGCAAGACGTGGCTGGAGCCGGCGAGATAGTCGCCGAACGTCTCGGCGGCGCGGTGCCCGGCGAAGATCGCGCCGGCATTGTCGATCGCGCCGACGAGCGCATCGGGCTCGTCGACGGCGAGCGAGAGATGTTCGGGCGCGTAGAGGTTCGCCACTTCGGCGGCCTGGTCGAGGCTCTCGACGAGGACGATGCGGGCGTTGGCCAGCGAGGCCAGAGCGATCTCGCGGCGGGGCAGGGTCTCGACCTGCTCCTCGAGCCGCGCCGCCACGGTCTCGGCCAGGACCGGGGAGGGCGTGGCCAGGATGACCTGCGCGGAGGCATCGTGCTCGGCCTGGCTCAGCAGATCGGCGACGACCAGGGCCGGGTCGGCGCTGTCGTCGGCGATCACCAGCAATTCGCTCGGCCCCGCGGGCATGTCGATGGCGGGGCCGCCGGGGAGCGAGGCGACCAAGGTCTTCGCCTCCGCCACCCAGGCATTGCCGGGCCCGCAGATCTTGGCGACCTTCGGCACCGGACCGGTGCCGAACGCCAGAGCGGCGATCGCCTGGGCGCCGCCCAGCGTCCAGATCGCGGTGATGCCGCACAGGTCCGCGGCCAGGGCGATAACCGGATCGAGGCCGCCGTCCGCCCGCGGCGGCGTCACCGCCACGATCTCCCGCACGCCCGCCGCCCGCGCCGGGATGGCGAGCATCAGCAGGGTCGAGAAAAGCGGGGTCTTGCCGCCTGGAATGTAGAGGCCGACCGGATCGATCGGCCGCCAGATCTTGCGGACGCTGAGCCCCGGCATGGTCTCGACCGCATGGTCGGCGGGCAGACTGCCTTTGTGGAAGGCGGCGATATTCTTGTGGGCGAGGTTGATGGCACGCAGCTGCTCGGTGGAGAGCGTGCGGCGCGCCTCCTCGGCCAGCGGCGCGACCGGCACCAAGGCGGGGGCTGTGCCGTCGATCCGCTCGGCCTGCGCGACCACGGCCTCCCAGCCGCCGGCGCGGACATCCTCGACGATCGCCCGCACGGCCGACTGCAGCCCGGGATCCCCGCGCTGTTCGGGACGCGCCAGCGCGCTGGCTCGCGCGTCCGCCGTCAGCGAGGTCCAGTCGAGCGTCCTCACATCATCATCTTCTCGATGGGCATGACCAGGATCGCCGAGGCGCCGGCCGCCTTGAGCTTCTGCAGCGTCTCCCAGAAGACCGATTCCTTGCAGACGGCGTGGACCGCGAAATGGCCTGGCGTGCCGGCGAGCGGGATGACGGTCGGCGCCTCCGCGCCCGGGAGGATGGCGGAGATCCGGCCCAGCGCCTCCTCGGGCGCGTTCAGCATGATATACTTGCTCTCCTGGGTGGCGAGCACGCCCTCCAGCCGACGCAGCAGATTGTCGCCGAGCTCCGTCTTTTCCGGCGGCAGCGGCCGCAGGGTGCGGACCAGCACCGCCTCGCTCTCCAGTACGATGTCGGTGGGGACGAGGCCGTTCGCCTCCAGGGTCGCGCCGGTGGAGACGAGGTCGCAGATGAAGGGGGCGATGCCGAGCCGCGGCGCCAGTTCGACCGCGCCGTTCATCTTCACCACGGTCGCCTCGATGCCATTGTCGTCGAGGAAACGGCGGACGAGGCGCGGATAGGAGGTGGCGATGCGGCTGCCCTTGAGGCTCTCGGGGCCGCGATAATCGATCCGCTCCGGCGCGGCGATGCGCAGCGCGCAGCGGCCGAAACCGAGATTGGCGAGCACCTCGAAGCGCGCCTCGGGCTGATCGAGCGCGAACTCCTCCAACACGTTGCGGCCGACCATGCCGAACTCGCAGACGCCGTCGGCGACGAAGGTCGGGATGTCGTCGTCGCGCACGAACATCAGGTCGATCGGAAAATTGTCGACCCGCGCGGTCAGCGAATTCTTGCCGTTCTGGATGCGCAGCCCCGCATCGCGCAGCAGGTCCCGGCTCAGCTCGGCGAGCCGGCCCGATTTCTGGATCGCGATGTGAAGCCGTTCCTTGTCAACCAGCATCGCCCCCGCCCTCATCCTCGAGCCGGTCGAGCGCCGCGCGATAGCCGAAATTGCGCTCCTGCTTCAGAAAGCGGGCAACGCGCACGATCGTGGTGGTGGAAACGCCGGTGGCGTCGTGGATCTCGCGATAGGTGAGATCGGTCCCGTCGAGCAGACGGGCGACGTGCCAGCGCTCGGCGAGGGTCCGGATTTCCGCCGGCGTACAGAGGTCGGCGAGAAGATGCGCCATCTCCTCGGCCGTCTCCGGCGTCAGCAGGGCCGCGCGAAGATCCTCGGCCAGCTTGTCGAGGTCGCGCGTGGGCGCGACCTTGGTCGTGGTGGTGGCGAGCATGAGTTTTGTTCCATCGTATTAATACAATGGAACGTGGCTCTACCGATGGATTGCCGGGGATGCAAGCGTTGTAGCACGCTGGCACGGGCGCGGGAAGTCACGGGGAGGCCGGCAAAGGCGGCATCCCGGCGGAAGCCGGAAGCCTATTGGCTATGCAGGAACCGGCGCGCTGAGCCAGGGCGGGAGCGTGTCCGCGCGGATCAGAGCCTCGATGTCCTGGCGCGCGCGGACCAGCGCCCAGCGGCTGCCGCGCACGATCACCTCGGGGGTCAGCGGCCGGCTGTTGTAGGTGCTGGCCATGGTCGCGGCATAGGCGCCGGCGGTGCGGAAGACGATCAGGTCGTCCGCGCCGACCCGGCCCATCTCTCGCCCGGTGGCGAAGGTGTCGCCGGTCTCGCAGACCGGACCGACCACATTGGCGGTCATCCGGGCGCCGGTCGGGCGGACCGGGTCGATCTCGTGATGGGCGTCGTAAAGGGCCGGCCGCATCAGGTCGTTCATCGCCGCGTCGACGATCACGAACGGGTCGGGCACGCTCGGCTTCACGCGGATCACCCGGCTCAGCAGCACGCCGGCATTGGCGACGATCATCCGTCCGGGCTCGAAGATCATGCGGACGTTCCAGTCCTTCACCACCCGCTCGACCATCGCGCCATAGGCGTCCGGCAGGGGGGGCGCGGGCAGGAGCCGGTCGTAGACGACGCCCAGCCCGCCGCCGAGATCGGCGGTGGCGATGGCATGGCCCTGGGCGCGCAAGGCGGCGATCAGCGCACCGACCTTGCGGAAGGCCGCCTCCAGCGGGGCGAGGTCGGTGAGCTGGCTGCCGATATGGACGGCGACGCCTTGCACCCTGAGGCCGGGCAGTGCCTCGGCCCGGGCATAGGCCTCGCTCGCGCTCGCCAGCGGCACGCCGAACTTGTTGTAGGAGGCGCCGGTCGAGATCTTGGCGTGGGTGCCCGCTTCGACGTCCGGATTGACCCGGAAGGCGACCGGCGCGTCCATGCCGAGCCGGGTCGCGACGGCGGAGAGCATTTCCGCTTCCTCGACCGATTCGAGGTTGAACTGGCAGACGCCGCCCTTCAGCGCCTCGGCCATCTCCGCCGCGGTCTTGCCGACTCCGGAGAAGACGATGTCGGTCGGGACGATCCCGGCCGCCACGGCGCGGCGATATTCGCCGATCGAGACCACGTCGCCGCCCATCCCCTCGGCCGCGAGCGTGGCGAGCACGGCGGCATTGGGATTGGCCTTCACCGCGAAGGCGGTCAGCGGATCGGAGCCGCAGCGCGACACCGCGGCGCGGAATACGCGCGCGTGCCGCTCCATGGTCGCGGAGGAATAGACGTAGACGGGGGTGCCGACCGCCGCCGCGATCTGGGTGAGGGGCACGTCCTCGCAATGCAGCACGCCGCTGCGCAGTTCGAAATGGTCCATTGGTCAGATCTCTACGAGAATGTTGGCGAGGATCCTATCGCCACTCCGCGTAAGGATCGACTCCGGATGGAACTGAAGGCCCGCCTGCCGGGCCAGGGGATCCGAGATCGCCATCGCCATGCCGTCGATCTCGGCATGGACGGCGAAGCGTTTGGGAATGTCCCGCGTGCAGAGCGAGTGATAGCGGCCGATGCCGAGCGGACTGGCGAGGCCGCGCATCGGCCCGGCGCCGTCATGGGGAAGGAAGGAGACCTTGCCGTGCACGGGCACGGGCGCGCGCTCGACCGTCCCGCCCGCCTCCAGCACGATCGCCTGGTGGCCGAGGCAGACGCCCAGCAGCGGCACGCGGCCCTTCGCCAGCCGGATCAGTTCCAGGCAGCAGCCGGCATCCTCGGGCCGGCCGGGGCCGGGCGAAAGGACGATCAGCGCGCGCTTCGCCTCGGCGATTCCCAGCGCCTCCGCCGCCCCGACGCGGTTGCGCAGCACCTGCACCCCGGCGCCCAGCCGCTCGAACGCTTCGACCAGGTTGAAGGTGAAGCTGTCCAGATTATCGATCAGGAGGACGGGGCGGGTCATGCCGCGGCCTCCACCCCGGCGAGGACGGAGAGCAAGGCGGAGGCCTTGCGCTTCGTCTCGTCCGCCTCGGCGCGCGGATCGCTGTCATGGACCACGCCGGCGCCGGCGCGGACATAGGCGATGCCGTCGCGGACCACCGCCGAGCGGATCACGACCGACGTGTCCATCAGCCCTTCGCCATTCACCCAGCCCACCGCGCCGCCATAGGGCCCGCGCTTGGTCCGCTCGGCGCCGCGCAGCAATTCGGTGGCGCGGAGCTTGGGCGCGCCGGTCAGCGTGCCGACATTCAGGCAGGCCTGCAGCGCATCAAAGGCATCGAAATCCTCGCGCAGCCGCCCGATCACTGAGGAGACGAGGTGCATGACCCGCGCGTAGCGCTCGACGGTCATCAGCCGGGCGACGCGGCGGCTGCCGGCGGCGCTGATCCGGGCGACGTCGTTGCGGGCGAGATCGACGAGCATCATATGCTCGGCCAATTCCTTGTGGTCGAGCCGCATCTCCGCCTCGAGCCGGTCGTCCTCGTCGCGCGTGTCGCCGCGGGGACGGGTGCCGGCGATCGGCTTCACCTCCACCTGCCGCGCGCCCTCGTCGCGGAAAATCCGGACCGACGTCTCGGGCGAGGCGCCGAACAGCAGATGGTCGTGGCCGGACACGAAGAACTGGTAGGGGCCGCGGTCCAGCGCGCGGATCGCGGCATAGGCCCGCAGCGGGTCGCGGCAGGGGCTGCGGAAGGTGCGCGAGGGGACGATCTGGTAGACGTCGCCGTCGCCGATATGGCCCTTCATCCGCTCGACCAAGGCTTCATAGTCGGCATCGTCGAGATCGACCTGGCTGAAATCGGGCTGGCCCGGCGGCGGCGCGTCGGCGGCGAGAGCGGGCGCCTTCGCGCAGCGGGCGACGAGATCGGCGAGCCGCTCCTGCGCGCCGAAATAAGCGCGGGTGGCGGCGCCGCTGTCGCCGGACCCGAAGGCTGTGCAGACCGCGCGGGGGCGAGCGCCGGGCTCGAAAACGATCAGGGATTCGGCGAGCCAGAAGACGAAATCGGGGAAGCCGAGCGGATCCTCGGCGGGGCCGGGCAGGGTCTCGAATAGGTCGACATGGTCATAGGCGACGACGCCGAGGCAGCAGAGCGCGAAGGGCTCCGCGTCCGACGCCTTCAGCCGCAGCACCAGCTCGCGCACCGCATCGAACGGCGACGGCGCGGTCAGCCTTGCCTCGGCGTCCACTCCCTCGGGCGCCGGGAAATGCAGCACGAGCCGGTCCGGCGCCCGCGCCACCACCCGCTCGGCGAGCCGCTCCGCCACGGTGACGAGCAGGTTGTGCCCTCCCTCCGACAAAGCGGTGAGCACGGCCTCATGCCCCCGGCATTCCGCGCGCACCGCCGCCCGGTCGAGCAGCAGGCTCGGCCCCACCGAACGCTCGAACAGCATCGTGTCCGCCCGGCGCCCGCCGTCGCTGAGCCCCGCGTAAAGGGTGAGCGCGTCCATGTCGTCCGGGAGGACGCGGAACAGCGCCAGCGCCTCGCCGGCTCCGGGCGGCTGGCTGCTCATGCCAGCTGGCGTCCGACCGCGCGGACGACGGGATCGAGCGCCTTCATCAGTGATGTGAACTGGTCCGGATAGAGCGACTGGGCGCCGTCGGAGAGCGCGGCGGCCGGATCGCGATGCACTTCGACCAGGATGCCGTCCGCGCCGCACGCCGCCGCCGCCAGCGACATTGGCGTCACCAGGTCGCGAATGCCGGTGCCGTGCGAGGGATCGACCACCACGGGCAGGTGCGTCTTCTGCTTGATATAGGGGATGGCGTTGAGATCGAGCGTGTTGCGCGTCGCCGTCTCGAACGTGCGGATGCCGCGCTCGCAGAGCACGACCTGGTCGTTGCCGGCGGCGAGCAGATATTCGGCGGCAAGCAGCAGTTCCTCGATCTTCGCCGAGAGGCCGCGCTTCAGCAGGACGGGCTTGCCGCAGGTGCCGACGGCGCGGAGCAGGGCGAAATTCTGCATGTTGCGCGCGCCGATCTGGAGGGCGTCGGCATGTTCGGCGACGAGATCGACATCGGCCGTGTCCATCACCTCGGTGACGATCGGCAGGTCTAGTTCGTCGCCGACCTCGCGCAGGATGCGCAGGCCTTCGGGGCCGTGGCCGGAAAAGCCGTAGGGGCTGGTCCGCGGCTTGTAGGCGCCGGCGCGCAGCCCCCGGGCGCCGGCCGCCTTCACCGCCGCCGCCGTGTCGCGCACCTGCTCCAGGCTCTCCACCGCGCAGGGCCCGGCGATTACCGCGAAGCCGCGCCCGCCGATCGCCAGCTTGCCGAAATTGACCAGGCTGTCGTGCGGATGGAGGTCGCGCGCGACGAGCTTGTAGGGGGCGAGGATCGGCTTCACCGATTCCACCATCGGGTGGCTTTCGAGATGCAGCTCGGCGAGCACGCGCTCGTCGCCAAGCGCGCCGAGAACGACGCGCTCCGCGCCGGGCATGTGCAGCGGCTTGAGGCCCGCCTCCTCGATCCGGTCGAGCAGGGCCTGGGCGGCCTCGGCGGGGCATTCGGGCTTGAGAACGATGATCATGACGAAAGTCCTGGCGTGAGGGCAAAAAGAAACCCGCCTTGCGGCGGGCCTTTCTGGATCGTTGGTTCGAGCGTCTTTTCAGAGACTGCTCGGCCATCGCCAGGCGGGCACGCCAGCGCACGCGCTGCGCCACCAGCTTTTGCCGGCCGCTTTGGCTGCGAAGGACATGCCCTTGGTCATCGTTCGTACCACTAGGCTGTAACGGCGGGGGCCGTCAACCGCTCTCGTTCGAGGAAGGCGGCGACCTCGTCCAGATCCACATTCCTGTCGACGAGGGCCTCGCCGATACCGCGGGCGAGGATGAAGGGAACGCGGCCGCCGCTCGCCTTCTTGTCGTGAATCATATGGGCGGCCAGCGAGGCGCCGGTGCCGAAATCGAGCCGCGTCGGCAGGCCGACGGCGTCGAGATGGGCGGTGACGCGCGCGGCGTCCGCTTCGGCGCACAGGCCCCGCGCGGCGGAGAAGCGGAAGGCGAGGGCCGTGCCGAGCGCCACCGCCTCGCCATGGAGCAACCGGTCGGAAAAGCCGGTTTCCGCCTCCAGCGCATGGCCGAAGGTGTGACCGAGATTGAGCAGGGCCCGGCGGCCCGCCGTCTCGCGCTCGTCCGCCGCGACGATCGCAGCCTTGAAGGCGACGCTCATCGCGATGGCGTAGAGGCGGGCCTGCGGGTCGCCGGCGAGCAGGGCGGCGCCATGGGCTTCGCACCAGGCGAAGAAATCCGCATCGTCGATCAGGGCGCCCTTGACGATCTCCGCATAGCCGGCGCGAACCTCGCGGGGCGGCAGGGTGTCGAGGCAGGACGGGTCGATCAGCACGAGCGACGGCTGGTGGAAGGCGCCGACCAGGTTTTTGCCGACCGGCGTGTTGATCGCGGTCTTTCCGCCCACCGAGGAATCGACCTGGGCGAGCAGGCTGGTCGGCACCTGCACGAAATTGCAGCCGCGCTTCAGGATGGCGGCGGCGAAGCCGACCAGATCGCCGATCACGCCGCCGCCGAAGGCTACGATATGGTCGGAGCGCTCGACGCCCGCGAGCAGAAGGCTGTCGATCAGGCTCGCAAGCTGCCCCCAACTCTTCGTCCCTTCGCCGGGTGGCAGGACGATCGGTTCGGCCCGCAGGTTGCCGAGTCCGGCCAGGAAACGAGGCCCCTGCGCGGCCCAGACATTCTCCTCGCTGACCAGCACGACACGGCCATTGCGGACGAGCGGGGCGAGGTGCGCGCCGGCACGGTCGAGCAGGCCCGCCTCGATCAGCACTTCGTAGCTGCGGTCGCCGAGGGCGACTTCGACCGTCGTCACCATCCCTCTCCGCATTGCGCGCGATGGAGCAGCTTCTGGTCGGCGAGGACGAGCGCGACCATCGCCTCCACGACAGGCGCACCGCGGATGGCGACGCAGGGATCGTGGCGGCCCTTGGTGGCGATCTCGGTTTCCCCGCCTTCCTGGTCCACGGTCGGCACGGGCGTCAGGATCGAGGAGGTGGGCTTGAAGGCCGCGCGCACAACCACCGGCTGGCCGGTCGAGATGCCGCCGATCACGCCGCCGGCATGATTGGACAGGAAATGCGGCCGGCCGTCCGGCCCGGCGCGCATCGCGTCCGCATTCTCCTCGCCGCGCAGCCGCGCGGCGCCGAAGCCGTCGCCGATCTCGACGCCCTTGACCGCGTTCACCGACATGAGCGCTGCGGCCAGCTCCGAGTCCAGCTTGGCGTAGAGCGGTGCCCCCCAGCCGGGCGGCACGCCAGTCGCCACGCACTCGACCACCGCGCCGAGCGAACTGCCCGCCTTGCGCGCCGCATCGACCAGGCCTTCCCAGCGCGCGGCCGCGGCCGGGTCGGGACAGAAAAAGGGATTGGCGTCGATCTGGGCGTCGTCGGACGCCTCATAGTCGATCGCGTCGCCGCCCAGCTCGACCAGATAGGCGCGCACGGTCACCTCCGGGATCACCAGCCGCGCCACGCCGCCCGCCGCCACGCGCGAGGCCGTTTCCCGCGCGGAGGCCCGGCCGGAGCCGCGCCAGTCGCGATGGCCGTATTTGGCGTCATAGGTCCAGTCGGCATGGCCGGGGCGATAGGCGCCGGAAATCCCGGAATAGTCCTTCGAGCGCTGGTCGACATTGTCGATCATCAGGCTGATCGGCGTGCCCGTCGTGCGGCCCTCGAACACGCCCGAGAGGATTCGGACCCGGTCGGGCTCCTGCCTTTGCGTGGTGAAGCGGCTCTGGCCCGGGCGGCGCCGGTCGAGCCAGGGCTGGATGTCCGCCTCGCCGAGCGTCAGCCCCGGCGGGCAGCCGTCGACCACCGCCCCGATCGCCGGCCCGTGGCTCTCGCCCCAGGTCGAGAAGCGGAGGACCCGGCCGAAGCTGTTGAGGCTCATCGCGAAAATCCTCCCCCGGCTTTCCGGGGGAGGGGGACCGCGCACAGCGCGGTGGAGGGGCGTGAGCGGAGCGAACGAGCGGCTTCGGCGCATTCGCGCCGCCCCTCCACCACCCTGCGGGTGGTCCCCCTCCCCTGCAAAAGCAGGGGAGGAATTTCGTCAGGCTGCATCGTCCTCAGCCTCTTCTTCCGCCTCCCGCGCGACGATGCAGAAGGTCGTCGCATTGTCGGCCCGGTCATGGACGTTGCGGCACAGGATCGTCAAACCGTTCGCCACCGCGGCGGCCTCCGAAGCGACCGCGGCCTTCTTGCGGTCGCCGCTGTCGGCGAGCAGGCGGGCGCCCACGGCGGTGTTGATCGCTTCCTCCGGCGTCGCGGAGAGCCGCTCGAGCACCTTGTGGCACTGGGCGAGCGCGATCGGGTGGCTGATCACCGTCTCGATCTCCTCCAGCCGGGCGCCGGGGACGCCGAGCAGGTGCAGGATGATCGGCAGGTCCACCTCCCGGCGCACGTGCAGCCCCTTTCGCTCGATCAACTCGCGATTGCCGGGGACGGAGCCGGCCGTGTTGTTCTCGATCGGCAACATGCCGAGCTCGGCCTCGCCCGTCAGCACGGCGTCGGCGACCGATTCGAAGGTCGGACGGTTGATCCGCTCGAAATCGGGTAGGAACTTGCGGCAGGCCTCGTGCGCATAGGCGCCGGGCTCGCCCTGATAGGCGACGACGCCTTTCATTCCGATTCTCCAATCTTTGCGCCGAGCGACGCCATGAGCCCGGTGAAGCCCGGGAAGCTGGTGGCGATCATCTCCGCCGCGTCCACCGCCACCGGCGCGCGCGCGGCGAGCCCCAGGACGAGGAAGCTCATCGCGATCCGGTGGTCGCCATGGGTCGCGACGGTCGCGCCGCCGGCACAGGGGCCGTCGCAGCCGTCGATCATCAGACTGTCGCCCCAGCGCGCGTCGCCGATCGGACCCGCCGAGACGCCGCAGCGCCTGAGGCCGGCGACGATGGCGGCGAAGCGGTCGCTCTCCTTGACGCGCAACTCGCCGAGGCCGTGCAGCATGGTCTGCCCGGCGGCATGGGCGGCGGCGACGGCGAGGATCGGATATTCGTCGATCATCGACGGGACCCGCTCGGGATCCACCTCGACCGCATTCAGCAGGCTGTGGCGCGCGGTGACGTCCGCCACCTCCTCGCCGCCGACAATGCGGCGGTTGGCGAAGCTCAGATCCGCGCCCATTTCGAGCAGGGTCTGGAAGAGGCCGGTCCGCAACGGGTTCATCAGCACGCCGTAGACGGTCACTTCCGAGCCCGGGACGATCAGGGCCGCGACCAGGGGGAAGGCCGCGGACGAGGGATCGCCGGGGACCATGATGTCGGTCGCCTTCAGGCCGCGCTTCTCGCCGAGGCGGACCGTGTTGCCGTCCACCTCGACATCGCAGCCGAAGGCGCTCAACATCTTCTCCGTATGGTCGCGGCTCTTGGCCGGCTCGGTCACCTCGACCGCGCCCTTGGCCTGCAGGCCGGCGAGGAGGATGGCGGATTTGACCTGCGCCGAGGCGTGCGGGCTTTTGTAGCTGATCCCGTTGAGGCCGCCGCCGGCGAGGCTGACCGGCAGCCGGTCGCCCCCTCCATCACCGGCGCCAGTGCGCGCGCCCATGCGGCGGAGCGGCTCCAGCACGCGCGCCATCGGGCGGCCGCGCAGGCTCTCGTCGCCGGTGAAGGTGGCGTGGATCGGGAAACCCGCGGCCGCGCCGAGCAGCAGGCGCGCGCCCGTGCCGGAGTTGCCGCAGTCGATCGGCGCGTCGGGCGAACGCCAGGGCGCGCCGCGCACCACCCAATTGCCCTCGCCGACCCGCGTTACCTGCGCGCCGAGCGCGCGCACCGCGGCGGCGGTGTCGAGGACGTCCTGACCTTCCAGCAGGCCTTCTATTCGTGTCTCGCCTTCGGCGAGGCCGCCGAGGATCAGGGCGCGGTGTGAGATGGACTTGTCGCCGGGCACGGCGACATGGCCGCGAAGCGCGCCACCGGGGGAGGCGCGCAGCACGGTCTCGTCAGCCACCTCGCTCATGCCGCGTCGGACGCTGCGCGCGTCCCCTCCGCGATCAGCCGGGTCACCTCGGCGGCAACGTCGAGCGCCTGGTGGCCGTTGAGCCGCGGGTCGCAATGGGTGAGGTAGCGCTTGCCGAGATCCTCCTCGCGCAGGCCCTTGGTGCCGCCAAGGCACTCGGTGACCTCCTCGCCGGTCATCTCCAGGTGGATGCCGCCCGGATGCACCTGCTCGGCCTGCGCGATCTCGAAGAAGGCGCGGACCTCGGCGAGAATGTCGGGCAGGACCCGGGTCTTGCGGCCGGCGGCGGTGACCGTGTTGCCGTGCATTGGATCGATCGACCAGAGCGCGTGGCTGCCCGCTTCGTGCGTGGCGCGCATCAGGGCGGGAAGGCGCTCGCCCACCTTGGCGGCGCCGAAGCGGCCGATGAGGACGAGGCGGCCGGGCCGGTTGGCCGGGTCGAGCTTCTCGATCAGGCGCAGCAGCGCGTCGGCCTCCAGCGTCGGGCCGCACTTCACGCCGATCGTGTTCGCGATGCCGCTCATATATTCGACATGGGCGCCGTCGAGCTGGCGGGTGCGCTCGCCGATCCAGATCATGTGCGCCGAGGTCGCCCACCAGCTTTCGGTGAGCTCGTCCCAGCGGGTCAGCGCCTGCTCGTAATTGAGCAGCAGCGCCTCATGGCTGGTGAACATATCGACCGGCTTGGCGACGTCGCCCTGCGGCGTGGCATGTTCGAAGGCGAGGCCGAGCCGCCGCCGGGCGACGCGGTGGATCTCGCTGAGATCGGCATAGGCCGCCGCCGAATAGGCCTTGATCAGGTCGATCGTGACCTTGGACTGGCGATGCGCCTCCAGCATCCGCAGCGGATCGGGCGTTCGGCTCTTCGCGTCGAAATCCGGCCCGTTGACGATGTCGCCGCGATAGGAGGGGAGGGTGGTCCCGCCGATCGTCTCCAGATCCGCCGAACGGGGCTTGGCGAACTGGCCGGCCATGCGGGCGAGCTTCACCACCTCGCCCTCGCTCGCCGCGCGGATCATCGCCGCCATCTGCAGCAGCAGGTTGAAGGAGCGGCGCACCTTGTCGGCGCCGAACTCGGCGAAGGTCTCGGCGCAGTCGCCGCCCTGCAGCAGGAAGCCCTTGCCCTGCGCCACTTCGGCGAGCTTGGCGGTGAGGAGGCGGTTCTCGGTGACCGAGCCCAAAGGCGCGCTGGCCTCGAGGCAGGATTCGGTCATCTCCACCGCGTGGGGATCCGGATAGGCCGGCATTTGCAGGGCCGGGTGGTCGCGCCAGGAAGCGGGGGTCCAGCTCATCGCGCATCCTCCCCGTTGCGGCTGACGCAGAGGCGCAGATTGCCGCAGATCGCCAGCGTCTTCACCCGGTCGCCCGCGCCGGTGCGGCGGCGGAGCGAGCCGTCGCCGAGCACCAGGAAGCTCGTATCCTCGGTCACATATTGGGCGGCGACCCGGCCGACGACCAGGGCGACGATCCGCCCATGCTTGTCGCGCAGGCAATCGAAGATGGTGAGCTGCTCGTCATGGAACAGCTCGACCCACCAGTTGGAGAGCGGGCTGAACTCGATCACGGCGATCGCCTCGCGGTGGCGGGCGCGGTCGAGCGCGTCCTGCGCGGTGCCGGCGGCGACGAGCGGGGCCGCGCCGCCGAAGCGCAGCCGCGCCTGATCGGTCACCAGCACCGGCTGCTCGGGGCAGTGGATGACGATGTGCACGCTCTTCTGCGCCTGCAGATTCGCGCCCATCAGCTCGCGCCAGATGGCGGTGACGGCGGCGGGCGGCATATGCTCGGCGTTGCGGATCAGGCGATCGATCACCTGCTGCTCGCGCGCCGGGCGCAGGCGCAGCTGGGCGTCGTCCTCGCCGCTCTTGGCGGCGGCGATGGCGGCGGAACAGAACAGGCGCTCCTCCATCAGTTCGAGAAGGTGCGTGTCGATCCGGTCGATCTCCGTGCGGAGAGTCTGCAGGTCGAGCCCGGGCTTGGGCGCGGCTGTCGCGGCTTGCGGCATATTTCGGTCCTCGGACGCTGCGCCGCCTAGGGCGGGCCTGGATTTCGCAGCGCTATCAGCTCAATTTTACGAAACGGGGCGGGATTTATACTCCGGCACGCCACGTGGCGTACCGGCCCCTAAACGAGCCGAAAAAGCCGAAAAAATAGGGAGCGGTCGCGTGAAGCGAGGGGATACGGATGTCCTGCCCTTTGCTCATGACTCAGCTCCTGCCGGCGGATATTCGCCGTCCCCTAAAGGCTGACGCTCGGGCTCCAACCTGTCAAGGGGCAGCGTTCCACTTTGATGAAACGGTGTGTCGCGCATACATCACGAAAAAATTTTCCCAAAAAATATCCTTTTGAATCAACAGAATGATGGTCATCACCTGTTACAGCGGACAGAAACGCCAAATTAACCCGGTTGACGGATAGGATTTCCGGCCGTCATTTTAGGCGCAACGGAGACCCGACACGATGTCGAACGACGCGCTCAACCTTGCCAGCGATGCCGCCCGCGGCACCCTTGGCGCGCGTCTCGTAACCATGATGTTCATTATGACGATTACCACCCGAGAGCGGGCGGTTAGCGGCTGAGCATCACGACCAGACCAAGCTAGACCGACCCGCTCCCCGAAACCGGCGAGCGGGTTTTTTAATGCCCTGAAGGGCCCAGGACCCGAACGAAAGTGACGAAGATGGCAAAGGTAGAAAGTCTCGGCGACCGCCAACGCAAGCTGTGCGTCTTGAAATTCGGCTCCTCCGTGCTGGAGCGGGTCGAAGATTACCGGACCGTCGCGCAGGAGGTGTATCGCCACATCCGCGACGGCGAGAAGATCGTCGCCGTGGTCTCGGCACTGGCGGGGGAGACCGACCGGCTGCTCGCCCAGTCCGGCGAGGTGGGCGGCGATCCGGCGCCCGCTTTGGTCGCGCGGCTGGCGCGGACCGGGGAGCTGCATTCGGCGGCCCTGCTCGCGCTCGCCCTGGCCCGGATGGGGATGCGCGCCTGTACCCTCGATCCCCATGAAATGGGGCTCGTGGCCACCGGCGACCCGCTCGATTCCGACCTCGAGAGCGTCGACGCCGAAGCGGTCCATGCGAAGTTCGTCGATCATGACGTGATCGTGGTGCCGGGCTTTACCGCGGGCCATGACGAGCATGGCGTGGTCACCCTGGGCCGCGGCGGCACCGATCTCAGCGCGGTCTTCTTCGCCGCGCGGCTCGGTTCGAAACGGGTGCGGCTGCTGAAGGACGTGGACGGCGTCTATGCCGAGGATCCCGCGAAGAATCCCGAGGCCGAGCGCTATGGCGCCCTGAGCTACGACATGGCCGCCGAGGCGAGCGCCGGGCTGATCCAGCCCAAGGCGATCGAGGCGGCCAAGGCCGAGGGGATCGCGATCGAGATCGCCGCGATCGGCCATCACGAGGCGACGGTGATCGCGGCTCTGCCGGCGCGCAAGGAGGTGCCGGTGCGCTTCCCGAAATTGCGCGTCGCCTTGCTCGGCTGCGGCGCCGTGGGAGCGGGCGTGCTCTCCTGCCTGCGCCAGCGGCCGGACTTGTTCGAGGTGAACCCGGTGCTGGTCCGCACCCCGGCGAAGCACAAGCAGGGAGAGTTCGCGGACCAGGCCTTTACGACCAGTCTCGAGGAGGCGCTTGGCGGCAAGGTCGACCTGCTGGTCGAGACGGTCGGCGGCGCCGACGAGACGGCGCTGCTGATGCAGGGCGCGCTTCGCCGCGGCGTCCACGTGGTGACCGCCAACAAGGCGGCGGTCGCGCTTCATTATGATGCGCTGCACGGGGCGGCGGGCGAGGGCGGCACGGTGCTCGCCTATACCGCGGGCGTCGGCGGCGGCACTCCGATCCTGGAGACGATAGAGCGGCTGCGCCGGGACGGGGCCGTGGTCGCGGTCGAAGGCGTGATGAACGGCACCGCCAATTTCCTCCTCGGCAAGCTTTCGGAGGGCTGGGCGTTCGATGACGCGGTGGCGAAGGCGCAGGAGCTGGGCTTCGCCGAGGCGGATCCCGCGACGGACGTGGACGGCCACGACGCCGCGGACAAGCTCTCCATCCTCGCGCGCGATGCCTTCGGCGCGGTCGTGCTGCCCGCCGATATCGCCAAACAGTCGCTCAGCGAGGTCACGCCGGAGCTGGCCCAGGCCGCTCTGGCCAGGGGCGAGGTGCTGAAGCAGGTCGGCCGCTGCCGGCTTCAGGACGACGGCTCGGTGCGGGCCGAGGTCAGCATCGAAGCCCTACCCGCGTCACATCCTTTGGCCGGCGCGCGCAACGAGGAGAACCGCTTCCTCGTCACCGACGCGGATGGCCATGTCCATGCCGTCTATGGCAAGGGTGCGGGGCGCTGGCCCACCACCGCGGCGGTGTTCGCGGACATCATGGACCTGCAGCGCCGGCTCGCCGCAGCGCCGGGCGAGGCGGCGCTCATGCGTCTGACGGCGTGATGGAGAGCTGGATGAGCGAGGGGGCTCGAGCCACGGCGAGCGCGCCGGCGAGCATCGGCAATGTCGGGGTCGGCTTCGACGTGCTCGGCCTCGCCTTCGATGCCGCGCGCGACACCGTCACCGCCGTGCGCGAGGCCACGCCGGGCGTCCGGCTCGGCGCGGTGAGCGGGCTGCTGACCAGCCTGCCCGACACGCCCGAGACCAACACGGCGCTCGCCGCCGCGAAGGCGTTGCTCGACGCGGTCGGCGCCGACTTCGGGGTCCGGCTGTCGATCGAAAAGGGCGTGCCGATGAGCGCCGGAATGGGCGGTTCGGCCGCCTCCGCCGTCGCCGCCGTCGCCGCGGTCAACGCCCTGCTCCCCGAACCGCTGGCGACCGAGGCCTTGCTGCCCTTCGCGCTGGAGGGCGAGCGCGTCTCCTCCGACCCGCCGCCCTGGGACAATGTGATCGGCGCCCTGTTCGGCGGCCTCGTCCTGGCCGCGCGAGAGGAGCCCGGCCATGTCCACCGCCTGCCCGCGCCCGCCGGCGTGGTCACGATCCTCTTCCATCCGCCGGTGAAGACGGAAACAAGGGCCGCGCGGAAAATCCTCAAGGCAGAGGTGCCGATGCGCACCGCCGTCGAGCATAGCCGCCGGCTCGCCGCCTTCGTCGCCGGCTGCGCGGCCGGCAATGCCGAGCTGATCCGCGACGGGCTCGAGGACCTGCTGGTCGAGCCGCAGCGCGCGCATCTGCTGCCGGCGCTGGCATCGGTGAAGGCGGCGGCGCTGGCTGCCGGCGCGCTCGGCTGCTCCTTTTCGGGCTCGGGGCCCTCGGTCTTCGCCTGGGCGCTGGAGCGCGACGCCGACGCGGTCGCCGCGGCGATGGATGCCGCCTTCCGCGCCGAGGGTCTGGAGGCGACGCCCTATCGGGCGCCGGTCGAGTCGGCCGGCGTTCGGCTGGAGGCCTTCGATGGCGCCAGCAAGGCCGCCGCATGAGCTACCGCAGCACCCGCGGGGCGGCCGAGCCGGTCACGCTCAGCCAGGCGATCCGCGACGGCGTCGCGCCCGATGGCGGGCTCTATCTGCCCGAGACGATCCCGCAATCCGCGCCGCGCGCGGACCTGCCGCTGCCCGAATTCGCCGCCGCCATGCTGGCGCCGTTCTTCGCGGGCGACCCGCTGGAGCGCGAACTGCCGGCCATTTGCGCCGAAGCCTTCGACTTCCCGGTGCCGGTCGTCACCCCCGATCCGGCGCGGCCCGGGATGCGGGCGCTGGAGCTGTTCCACGGCCCGACCGGCGCCTTCAAGGATTTCGGGGCGCGCTTCCTCACCGCCTGTTTCGACCGGCTCGGCGAGCCGCTGACCATCCTCGTCGCCACCTCGGGTGACACGGGCGGCGCGGTCGGCTGCGCGGCCGAGGGACGGGCGAATCTGCGCGCGCTGATCCTCTATCCGAAGGGCCGGGTCTCGCCCTTCCAGGCGCTGCAGCTCGGCTGCTGGCGCGCGCCGGTGCAGGCGCTGGAGGTGGACGGCGATTTCGACGACTGCCAGCGCATGGTGAAGGCCGCCTTCGCCGATCCGGCGCTGTCGGCGCGGCATCACCTGACCTCGGCCAATTCGATCAATTTCGGCCGGCTGATGCCGCAAATGGCCTATCTCGGCTGGGCCGCGTCGCGCGTCCATGCCGAGACGCATCTGGAGCCCGGGCTGATCGTCCCGACCGGCAATCTGGGCCATGGTTTCGCCGCGCTCTACGCCCGGGCCATGGGCCTGCCGATCGGCCCCATCCGCTTTGTCACCAACGCCAATCGGACGCTCGGCGAGTGGGCCGAGACGGGCCGTTACGCGCCCCGCCCGGCCGTCGCCACCATCGCCAATGCGATGGATGTGGGCGCGCCCAGCAATTTCGAGCGGGTCGCCGCGCTCGGCGATGCGCTTGGGGAGTTCAGCGTCGAGCGCGCCGAGGATGACGAGATCCGCGCGCGCATGGTCGCGGAGTACAAGGCCTCGAACTATATCTGGTGCCCGCACGGCGCCGCCGGCGCCGAGGCCTATGATCGGCTGGAGGCCGGCGCGAAAGGCGAGCGCGACTGGCTGCTTTGCGCCACCGCGCATCCCTATAAATTCGCCGAGATCGTGGAGCCCCTGGTCGGCCGGACGATCGAGCCGCCGCCCGCGCTGGCGGCGATTCTCCATCGGAGCGCGGGCCATGTCCCCATTCCCGCCACGTCGGCCGCTCTGGCCGGCGCGCTCGAAGCCGACAGGATGAGAAGGGACGCCGCATGAGTTTCGCCGAACGCGACGGCTGGATCTGGCTGGACGGCCGCCTCGTCCCCTGGCGGGAGGCGAACGTGCACGTCCTCTCCCACGCGCTCCACTACGCCTCCTCGGTGTTCGAGGGCGAGCGCGCCTATGGCGGCGTGATCTTCAAGCTCAGGGAGCATAGCGAAAGGCTGAAGCGCAGCGCGCTCCGGCTCGGCTTCGACATTCCCTGGTCGGCCGAGCAGATCGACGAGGCCTGCCGCGCCGTGGTCGAGGCGAACAGGCTCGACCATGCCTATCTGCGGCCGATCGCCTGGCGCGGCTCGGACGAGATGGGGGTCTCGGCGAGCCGGGCCGACAATGTCCGCCTCGCCGTCACCGCCTGGCACTGGGGCGCCTATTTCGGCGAGGAGAGCGCCGCCCGCGGCATCCGGCTCGAACTCGCCCGCTGGCGCCGCCCCGCGCCGGACACCGCGCCGACCGACGCCAAGGCGAGCGGCCTCTACATGATCGCGACGCTGGCCAAGAACGAGGCGGAGGCGAAGGGTTTTGACGACGCGCTGATGCTCGACTGGCGCGGGCAGGTGGCCGAATCGACCGGCGCGAACGCCTTCTTCGTGAAGGACGGCGCGATCCACACACCGCCGCCCGATTGCTTCCTCAACGGCATCACCCGCCTGACGATCATCGATCTCGCCCGGGAGCGGGGCCTGCAGGTGCATGAGCGGGCGATCCTGCCGGAGGAACTGGCGGGCTTTGACGAGATGTTCCTGACTGGCAGCGCCGTCGAGGTCATGCCCGTGGCGGAAGCGGGCCCGTGGCGGTTCGCGCTGGGCCCGGTGGGCCGGCAATTGCGCGCGGACTATCTGGACCTCGTCAACGGGCGGGCTAGGCTGCCGGAAAGCAAGGCGGCCTGAGAGGAACGAACATGATCAAGACGATAATGGCCCTGGTGGCGGGCGCGCTGCTCGCCGCGCCGGCGGCGGCGCAGTCGCAGGATTATGTGCAGAGCGGCGGCGGTAGCTGGCGCGCGGAGGAGAATGCGCATGGCGCGGTGCTGCGCCGCGGCGGCGCCACGCTCTATCTCGGCCGCTCCTGCGACGCCTGGTCGCCGCGCTGGGGGCGGGGCCGCTGGGGCTATGCCAATGGCGGCTGGCTCGTCGCCTTTCCGGGCCGCCGGATCGGCTTTCCGCGGCAGGAGCCGCCGGTCCGCGGCACGCGCTGCGACGTGCCGTAGGGCCGGCCCGGCAGCAGATTTTCGAACACCAGGGAAGAGGACCGAACAACATGGCGACTCCGCCACTGCCGTCGCACGAAATGCTGGATGGGCCCGCCCGCGCCCCGGCCCGGGCGATGCTCCGCGCCGCCGGCTATGACGACGCGGCGATGGCGAAGCCGATGGTGGCGATCGTCAACACCTGGTCCAACGTCACCCCCTGCAACATCCACCTGCGCGGCCTCGCCGACCATGCGCGGCGCGGGATCGAGGAGGCAGGCGCGACGCCGGTGGACTTCAACACGATCGTCGTCACCGACGGCATCTCCATGGGCACGAAGGGGATGAAGGCCTCGCTGATGAGCCGCGAGTGCATCGCCGACAGCGCCGAGCTCGCCGTGCGCGGCCATTCGCTGGACGCGGTGCTGTTCCTGGTCGGTTGCGACAAGACGCTCCCGGGCGCGGCGATGGCGGCCGCCCGGCTCGATCTGCCGAGCGTGATCCTCTACGGCGGCTCGATCATGCCGGGCCGGCTCGGCGACAAGGCGCTCACCATCCAGGACGTGTTCGAGGCGGTCGGCGCCCATAGCGCCGGCAAGATCGGCGATTCGGAGCTGAAGGCGGTCGAGACCCATGCCTGCCCGGGCGCCGGCGCCTGCGGCGGCCAGTTCACCGCCAACACCATGGCGCTCGCGCTCACCTTTCTCGGCCTGTCGCCCATGGGCCTGAACGATATCCCCGCCGTCCATCCAGCCAAGGCCGAGGCGGCCGTCCAGGCGGGCCGGGCGGTGGTCGACGCGCTCCGGGCCGGGCGCAACGCGCGCAGCCTGATCACGCCCGCGAGCCTGCGCAACGCCGCCGTCGCCGGCACCGCCACCGCGGGCTCGACCAATCTCGTCCTCCACCTGCTCGCCATCGCGCGCGAGGCGGGCATTCCGGAGAGCGAGTTCGACCTCGATCTGTTCGACGAAGTCTCCCGCGCCACACCCGTGATCGCCGACCTGAAGCCGGGCGGCCGCTTCATGGCGCCCGACATGTCGGCGGCGGGCGGCTCGGCCTTGCTCGGCCGGCGGCTGATGGAGGCGGGGCTGATCGCCGATGCGCCGACCGTCACCGGCCGCGCGCTCTTCGACCATCTGCGGGACGCGAAGGAAGCCGAGGGGCAGGAGGTGATCGTCACCGCCGCGGCGCCGATCAAGGCGCGCGGCGGCTTCGGCATCCTCTACGGCAATCTCGCGCCCGAGGGCTGCGTCGCCAAGCTCGCCGGCCACGAGCGGCTGCGCCATGACGGGCCGGCCAAGGTCTATGACGGGGAGGAGGCCTGCTTCGCCGCGGTCACCAATGGCGAGATCGCGCCCGGCGACGTCGTCGTCATTCGCGGCGAGGGGCCGGTCGGCGGCCCCGGGATGCGCGAGATGCTCGGCGTCACCGCCGCCATCCAGGGGCGCGGGCTCGGCGACAGCGTCGCCCTGGTCACCGACGGCCGCTTCTCCGGCGCGACCTTCGGCTTCATGGTCGGCCACGTCTCGCCGGAGAAGGTAAAGGGCGGCCCCATCGCCCTGCTGCGCACCGGCGACCGGATCGTGATCGACGTCGAGAAACGGGTGATCGAGACCGACGCGGACCTCGCCGCGCGCGGACCCGCCCCGGTCCTGCCGCTGCCGGCCGAGGTGGCCGGAGCCTATGCCAAATATGCCCGCCTGGTCGGCTCCGCCTCGCACGGCGCGGTGACCAGCGGGGCGTGAGGCGTGCGAATGTTGCACATGCACAATTTTGAGCTTGTGTTAGCACGTTGATACGAATTATGAGGTTGTTAACCGCGCGGGTCGTAAGTCCCGCCTACGATTTTTGGAGCAAGGTTCGTGACGCAGGCTTTTGCCCGTACCGACGACCGCCAGGTGGCCCTCCCGGCCGCCGCGCTCCTTCTTACCCTCGTACTTATTAGCCTCCCCATGGGAGCGGCTGCCGGCTGACGGGTCAAGAACGAGAAGAGACCCAGGAAACCAGGCCCCCGCTCCCCACCGGAGCGGGGGTTTTCTTTTGCGCGAAACCAAGGAGACCAGAGTTGGAACCGATCTACACCGATGCCGATGCGAACCCCGCCGCCCTCAGCGGCAAGATCGCGATCATCGGCTATGGCAGCCAGGGCCGCGCCCATGCGCGCAACCTGCGCGACAGCGGCTATGAGGTCGCGGTCGGCGCGCGGCCGGGCGGCGGCGCCGAGAAGCGCGCCAAGGCGGACGGCTTTCATCCGGTGACCCCGGCCGAAGCGGCCAAGGGCGCGTCGCTCGTCGCTTTGCTGAGCCCCGACATGAGCCACCGCAGCGCCTATGCGGAGGCGATCGCGCCGAACATCGAGCCGGGCGCGGCCCTGCTCGTCGCCCACGGCTTCTCGGTCCATTATGGCGAGATCGATCCGCGCCGCGACGTCGACGTGATCCTGGTCGCGCCCAAGGGGCCCGGCGACCTCGTCCGCCGCGAATATGAGATCGGCCGCGGCGTCCCCTGCCTGTTCGCGGTCCAGCAGGACGCGACCGGCGACGCGCGCGACAAGGCGCTGGCCTATGCGGCCGGCATCGGCGGCACCAAGGGCGGCGCGATCGAGACCAGCTTCGCGGAGGAGACCGAGACCGATCTGTTCGGCGAGCAGGCCGTGCTCTGCGGCGGCGCGACCGAGCTGGTCGTCCAGGGTTTCCAGACCCTGGTCGAGGCCGGCTACAAGCCCGAAATCGCCTATTTCGAGTGCCTGCACGAGCTGAAGCTGATCGTCGACCTGATGTACGAGGGCGGCATCGCCAAGATGCTGCACTTCGTCTCCGAGACGGCGAAATATGGCGACTTCGTCTCCGGCCCGCGGGTGATCAACGAAGAGACCAAGGCGCGGATGCAGGAGGTTTTGCAGGACATCCGCACCGGCAAGTTCGCCAAGCAGTGGATCGACGAGAACGCGGCCGGCAAGCCCGAATATCAGAAGATGTACGAGGCCGATCTGGACCAGCCGATCGAGAAGACCGGCGCCCGCCTGCGCGCGCAAATGGCCTGGCTGCAGAGCCAGCCGGACACGAAGGCGGCCTGAATCATGCTCATCTCAACCTGCCAAGCCTGTTCCCCTGCGAAAGCAGGGGCCCAGATGACCAAGGGCGCCGGCGCCAGGGCTGGGCTCCTGCTTTCGCAGGAGCACATTCGCACCCCGTTCGAGCAGGATGGCCCTTTATCATGAACGCCCCCGCGCAACAGCTCCATCAGCTCGCTCCGGAGATCGCGCCCCAGGCGGTCACCGGCGCCCGGCTCGTCGTCGAGGCGCTGGAGCGCGAGGGCGTCACCCATATTTTCGGCTATCCGGGCGGTGCGATCATGCCCGTCTACGATGCACTGCCCGGCTCGTCCCTGACGCACATCCTGGTCCGGCACGAGCAAGCCGCGGCGCTGGCGGCCGATGCCTATGGCCGCGTCACCGGCAGGCCGGGCGTCTGCCTGGCCACCTCCGGCCCGGGCGCGACCAACCTCGTCACCGGCATCGCCAACGCCTTCATGGACAGCGTCCCGATGGTCGCGATCACCGGTCAGGTGCCCTCCGCCTTGATGGGCACGGACGCGTTTCAGGAGGTGGACATCTTCGGGATCACATTGCCGATCGTGAAGCACAGCTACGTCATCCGGCATCCCGACGACATCCCGGCGGTGTTCGCCGAGGCCTTCGCTCTGGCCCAGTCCGGCCGGCCGGGGCCGGTTTTGATCGACCTGCCGAAGAACGTGACGCAGGGCAGCTCGACCCAGACCAGCAACTACGAAATGCCCTGGTTCGGCCTGCCCGAGCCGGACGGCCGCGCCGTCGAGCAGGCGAACCGGCTGATCGAGCAGGCGCGCGCGCCGATCCTCTATTTCGGCGGCGGGATCGCCATCGGCCGGGCCGAGCGGGCGCTGCGCGACTTCGCGGCCCGCACCGGCATGCCGTCGGTCGCGACGCTCAAAGGGCTGGGCGGCCTGCCGACCGATGCGCCCAATTTCCTGGGCATGCTCGGCATGCACGGCACCCGCGCGGCCAATACCGCGATCGACGAGTGCGATCTGCTGATCTGCGTCGGCGCCCGCTTCGACGACCGCGCCACCGGCAAGCTCGACACCTTCGCGCCGAACGCCCGGATCATCCATATCGATGGCGATCCCGCCGAGATCGGCAAATTGCGCCGGCCCGAGGTCGGGATCGGCGGCGATCTCAGCCTGATCCTGGACCGGCTGACCGCCGCGCCCGCCGACATTTCCGGCTGGCGGGCGCGCTGCAACGACAATGCGCGCAGCTGGGCCGCGCGTTACGATGCGCCGGGCATCGGCATTTACGCGCCGGCCATGCTGAAGGAGCTGACCGAGGCGGCGGGCGACGAATTGATCGTCACCTGCGACGTCGGCCAGCACCAGATGTGGGTCGCGCAGCATTGCCGGTTCAGCCGCCCGCAGGCGCACCTGACCAGCGCCGGCCTCGGCACGATGGGCTATGGCATTCCGGCCGGGATCGGCGCCCTGCTGGCCGAGCCGGAGGCGACCGTGCTGACCGTCACCGGCGACGGCTCGATCATGATGAACATCCACGAGCTGGCGACGCTGCGGCGCTACCGGCTGCCGCTGAAGATCCTGCTGCTCGACAACAGCCAACTCGGCCTCGTCCGCCAGTGGCAGGAATATTTCTTCGACCGGAATTTTTCGGAGATCGACCTCAGCGACAATCCCGACTTCGCCGAGGTCGCGCGCGCCTTCGGGATCGAGGCCTTCACGATCGACTATCGGGCCGAGGTGCCGGGGGCGATCCAGCGGCTGCTGAACACGCCGGGGCCGATCCTCTGCCACGCCCGGATCGATCCACGCACGAGCGTCTGGCCGCTGGTGCCGCCCAACAAGTCCAACATGGAAATGATGGAGGAAGAGCTGTGAACGGCCGTCTCACCATCGAATATTATGTCGCCGAGGGCGCGGTCATCCGCATGATCGGCCTCGTCGAACGGCGCGGCTTCCGCGTCACCCGCATCGTCATGGCGGAGCAGCCCTGCGGCCGCCGCGGCACGCTCGTGCTCGAGATCGCGGCCAGTGACGCCGCGCGCAGCACCGACATCCTCGCCCTGCAGGTCGGCCGCCTCCACGGCGTGACCCGGGTGACCCACGACAGCGCGGACTCCAGGGGCGCGGAATTACAGGACAAGGCAGCATGACCGAACTGGTTCGCATTTTCGACACGACGCTGCGCGACGGCGAGCAGGCGCCCGGCTTCTCGATGAACGAGGCCGGCAAGCTGCGCATCGCCCGCGCGCTGGCGGCGCTGAAGGTCGACATCATCGAGGCAGGCTTCGCCGCCGCCTCCCCAGGCGATGCCCGCGCGATCGAGGCGGTGGCGCGCGAGCTGGAGGGCCCGACCATCTGCTCGCTCGCCCGCGCCACGCCCCGCGACATCGCGGCGGCGGCGAAGGCTTTGGCGCCGGCGGCGCGCAAGCGCATCCACGTCTTCCTGGGCACCAGTCCGATCCACCGGGAGGCGAAGCTACACATGACGCGCGAGCAGGTGCTCGCCGCGATCCGCGCCAATGTCGCCCGCGCCCGCGAGGCCGTCGAGGATGTCGAATTCTCGGCCGAGGACGCGATCCGCACCGAGCGGGAATTCCTGGTCGAATGCCTGACCGCAGCGGTCGAGAGCGGCGCGACCACGCTCAATGTTCCCGACACCGTGGGCTACACCACGCCCGAGGAGATTTACGACCTGTTCCGCTATCTGGGCCAGCATGTGACCCGGACGGACGACGTCATCTTCTCCGCCCATTGCCACGACGATCTCGGCATGGCCGTCGCCAATTCGCTGGCCGCGGTTCGCGCCGGCGCGCGGCAGGTAGAATGCGCCGTCAACGGCATCGGTGAGAGGGCGGGCAATTGCGCGCTCGAGGATGTCGTGATGGCGCTCAAGACCCGCTCCGACACGTACGGCGTCTCCACCCACGTCGACACCACCAAGATCATGAGCGCCAGCCGGACGCTGTCGCAGATCACGAACACACCGCCGCCGCGCAACAAGGCCATCGTCGGGGCGAACGCCTTCGCCCACGAGGCCGGGATCCATCAGCACGGCGTGCTGCAGAACAGGGAAACCTACGAGATCATGAAACCGGAAGATATCGGGCTTGCCACGGACGGCATCGTCCTCGGCAAGCATAGCGGGCGCCACGCGCTCGCCGCCCGCGCGCTCGAGCTCGGCTATCTGCTCGAGGGCGACAAGCTGGACCGCGCCTTCGAGGCCTTCAAGACCATCGCTGACGAGGTCGGCATCGTCGACACCGCCCGCCTGGCGGCCCTGCTGGCCGCGCAGGACAGCGGGACGGGAATGAAGACCTGGGCTCTGGCCAAGGTCGAGATCCGCGCGCCGCTGACCACCAGCGCCTGGCCGATGGCGCGGGTCGAACTGGAGCATGGCGAGCGCGGCCGTGTGACCGACATCGCCTCGGCCCCCGGCGCGCTCGACGCGGCCTTCATGGCGGTCGGCCAGATCATGGGCGTGGCCGCCCGGGTCGAGGGGCTCGACATGCAATATCTCGCCGCCGATCCGGGCGAGACGCCGGAGGAGCAGGCCGCGAACGTGCTGGTCGAGATACAGATCTCGGTCGAGGGCGAGGTCTTCGCCGGCCGGGCGCGGGAGCGGGACATCCTGCCCTGCTGCGTCTCCGCCTTCATCGACGCGGCGAGCAATGCCGAAGCGGTCCGCGCCGTGCGCGTGGCGCGGTTGAAGGCGGCCTAGGGCGCGGGGAGAGCATGGTGGTGCTCCGGCGAAAGCCGGGGCGCTGGGAGACCCGTAGAGACTTCTTGTCCAGCGGTCCGGCCTTCGCCGGACCACATGTGGAGCGAAACACGTGAGAAAGATCGTCCTCCTGCCCGGCGACGGTGTCGGCCCCGAGGTGACGCGCGAGGCCGCGGCCTGCCTGGAGATGGTCTCCACAAGCTACGGGCTGGATTTCGCGTTCGAGAGCCACGCCTTCGGCGGCGCCGCGATCGACGCGCACGGCACGCCCTTGCCCGATGCGACCCTCACCGCCTGCCGGGGCGCGGACGCGATCCTGCTCGGCGCGGTCGGCGGGCCGAAATGGGATTCGGTGGCGGAGCGGCCGGAAAAGGGGCTGCTCGCGCTTCGGGCCGAGCTCGGCCTGTTCGCGAACCTGCGGCCCACCAAGGTGATGGCCGGGCTCGAGCATCTCTCGCCGCTGCGCAAGCAATATGTGACCGCCGCGGACGTGCTGGTCGTGCGCGAGCTGACCGGCGGCTCCTATTTCGGGGAGAAGAAGCTGGAGGCGGATTTCGGCTCGGACCTCTGCGCCTACAGCCGCGCCGAGGTGGAGCGGATCGCCCATGTCGCCTTCACGGCCGCCCGCGCGCGCAAGGGCAAGGTCACCTCGGTCGACAAGGCCAATGTGCTGTCCAGCTCCAAGCTCTGGCGGCGCGTGGTCGAGGAGGTGGCGCCCGGCTATCCGGATGTGGCGCTCGACCATATGTATGTCGACGCCGCCGCGATGGCCCTGATCATGGCGCCGCGCCGCTTCGACGTGATCCTGACCGAGAACATGTTCGGCGATATCCTCTCTGACGAGATGTCGGCCCTGGTCGGCTCGATCGGTCTGCTGCCCTCGGCCAGCGTCGGCGCGAGCGGTCCGGGCCTGTTCGAGCCGATCCACGGCTCCGCGCCGGACATTGCCGGCACCGACCGGGTGAACCCCGCCGGCGCCATCGCCAGCGCGGCGATGCTGCTGGACATTGGCCTCGGCCTGCGCGAAGCCGCGACCATGCTGAACGACGCGCTGGAAACGGCCTTGCGCAGCGGCTGCTGGACCGCCGACTTGCAGGGCGGCGCCTCCTGCTCGGCCTTCGGCGCGAAGGTGCGCGAGGAGCTGGCTTACCGCCTCACGGCGCGCGACGCCCATATCGAGCTGATCGCGATGGACCGGGGCTGTTGCGGATGAGCGCCGACGGACCGCGGACCCTGTACGAGAAGATCTGGGACGATCATGTCGTCGCCAGGCGCGAGGACGGCACCTGCCTGATCTATATCGACCGGCACCTCGTGCACGAGGTGACCTCGCCGCAGGCCTTCGAGGGGCTGCGCGCCGAGGGGCGGCGGGTGCGGCGGCCGGACCTGACGCTGGCGACGCCCGACCATAATCTCCCCACGACGAAGCGGGTCGGTCCGGACGGCGGGCGCCTGCCGATCGCCGAACCGCAGAGCGCCGCCCAGCTCGCAGCGCTGGCCCGCAACGTCGCGGAATTCGGCGTTCCCTATATCGACGAACTCGCCGCCGCGCAGGGCATCGTCCATGTCGTCGGGCCGGAACAGGGCTTCACCCTGCCGGGCACGACCCTGGTCTGCGGCGACAGCCACACGGCGGCGCACGGCGCGCTCGGCGCCCTGGCGTTCGGCATCGGCACCAGCGAGGTCGAGCATGTGCTGGCGACGCAGACCCTCTGGCTCAGGCCCGCGAAGACGCTGGAAATCCGCGTCGACGGCGCGCTCGGCTTCGGCGTCTCGCCCAAGGACCTGATCCTGCACATCATCGGCAATATCGGCACGGCCGGGGGCACCGGCCATGTCATTGAGTATCGCGGCTCGACCTTCGCCGCGATGAGCGTCGAGGGGCGCCTCACGGTCGCCAACATGTCGATCGAAGGCGGCGCCCGCTCCGGCCTGTTCGCGCCGGACGAGAAGACATTCGCCTATCTCAAGGGCCGGCCGATGGCGCCCACGGGGGCGGACTGGGACGCGGCCGTGGCGCGCTGGCGCGCGCTGGCGACCGACGAGGGCGCGCGCTTCGATCGTGCCGTCCGGTTCGACGCGGCGGACGTCGCGCCGAGCGTCACTTGGGGGACGAGCCCCGAGGATGTCGTGCCGGTCACCGGCGCCATTCCCGATCCCGACAGCTTCGCCGATCCCTCCAAGCGCGAGGCGGCGCGCAGGTCGCTCGACTATATGGGCCTCGCCCCCGGCACCCGGCTGGAGGACGTGCCGGTCAGCTACATCTTCATCGGCTCCTGCACGAACAGCCGGATCGAGGATCTGCGCGCCGCCGCCGCCGTGGTGCGGGGCCGGCGGATCGACGAGGGCATCCGCCAGGCGCTGGTCGTGCCGGGTTCCGGCCTGGTGAAGCGCCAGGCCGAGGCAGAGGGGCTGGACCGAATCTTCATCGAGGCGGGGTTCGAATGGCGCGAGCCGGGCTGCTCCATGTGCCTCGCCATGAACCCGGACAAGGTGCCGGCGGGCGAGCGCTGCGCCTCCACCTCCAACCGCAATTTCGTCGGCCGCCAGGGGCCAGGCGCGCGCACCCATCTCGTCTCTCCCGCCATGGCGGCGGCGGCGGCGGTGAAGGGCCGGCTCGCGGACGTCAGGGAACTGGTCGGATGAAGGCGGTCCGCGAGGTCGAGGGCCGCGCCTATCCGCTCGGCGACAAGAATGTCGACACCGACATCATCATCCCCGCCGAGCATCTGAAGACGGTGACCCGCGAGGGACTCGGTCGCTTCGCCTTCGAGACGATCCGCGCCGCGCCGGGCAACGTTTTCGCGGACGAGGCCTATGCCGGCGGCCCGATCCTGATCGCCGGCGACAATTTCGGCTGCGGCTCCAGCCGGGAACATGCGGTCTGGGCAATGCTGGATCTCGGCATCCAGGCGGTGATCGCGCCCAGCTTTTCCGACATTTTCTCCGGCAATGCCTTCAAGAACGGGCTGGTGACCGCAGTGCTGCCGCAGGCGGCGGTGGATCGGCTGCTCGAGGTCGCGAAGGACCAGCCGATCCGCATCGACCTGGAGACGATGACGGTCACCACGCCCTATCAGGACCGGTTCGAATTCGCGCTCGATCCGTTCCGCCGGGACTGCCTGATGCAAGGCCTGGACGAGATCGGCCTCACGCTTCGCGAGGAGGATGCGATCGCCGCTTACGAGGCGCGGGCGGCCGCCTAGGCGACCGCGTCGGGCGGGCTCTCCCCGCCGAAGAAGGCGTCGAGATTGCGGGCGACGCGCATGCCCATGGCGATCCGCGTGTCCCGCGTGGCGCTGCCCAGATGCGGGAGCAGAACCACATTCTCCAGCGCCCGCAGGCCGGGGTGGATGGCCGGTTCTCGCTCGTAGACGTCCAGCCTCGCGGCCGCGATGGCGCCGCTGCGCAGGGCGTCGGCCAGCGCGGCTTCGTCGACGATGCTGCCGCGCGCGGTGTTGATCAGGATCGCGCCGCGCTTCATCAGGCCGAGGCGGCGGCGGTCGAGCAAATGATGCGTGGCCGGCCCGCCGGGACAGTGGATCGACAGCACGTCCGCCGCGGCGATCAGTTCGTCGAGCGCCATGAACGGCCTCGCGTCCAAGGACGGCGTCTCTTCCGGCGCGGAGCGGGCGTGGAAGCCGATCCGCATGTTGAACGCATGATGCGCCTTGGCGGCCGTCGCCTGCCCGATCCGGCCGAAGCCGATAATGCCGAGCATCCGCCCCGCGAGGTCCGCGCCGATCAACTGGGTCGGCGCCCAGCCATCCCATCGCCCCGCGCGGAGCAGCCGCTCGCCCTCGCCGGCGCGGCGGCTGGCCATCAGCATCAGGGTGATCGCGATGTTGGCGGTGGCGTCGGTGAGAATGTCGGGCGTGTTGCTGACCCGGATGCGGGCCGCGCGGCAGGCGGCCAGATCGATATGGGCGTGGCCGACGCCGAAATTGCCGATGAGACGGGCGCGGCGGCCTTCCGTGCCGATGATCTCCGCGTCGATCGTGTCGGTCACCGTCGGGCAGAGCGCGTCATGGTCGCGCATCGCCTGCTTCAGCGCATCGCGGGTCATCGGCGTGTCGGGATCGCGCCGCGTCACGTCATAGCGTTCGGCCAGATGCGCCTCGACCTCGGTGGGCCAGCGGCGGGTGAGCAGGATCGATGGCCTGGCGGTCATCCCTCACGATCCGGCGGGCAGCCGCCCGCGTCAACCTCATCGGCCATTGAATGACCGGCCGTCGCCGCTAAGTCTCCCTTTGAAACCAGCTCGTCCGGAGAGTGACCATGGCCCAACCCACCGCCTATATCGTCGACGCCGTCCGCACCGCCGGCGGCCGCAAGGGAGGGGCGCTGGCCGGCTGGCATCCCGCCGACATGGCCGCCGCGGTGCTCGATTCGCTCGTCGAGCGGACCGGGCTGGATCCGGCGAGGATCGACGATGTCGTGATGGGCTGCGTCGGGCAGGGCGGCGAGCAGGCCTTCCATGTCGGGCGCAACGCCGTCCTCGCCTCCAGGCTGCCGGAGAGCGTGCCGGCGGTGACCATCGACCGGCAATGCGGCTCGTCCCAGCAGGCGATCCAGTTCGCGGCGCAGGCGGTCATGTCCGGCACGCAGGACGTGGTGATCGCGGCTGGCGTGGAGAGCATGACCCGCGTGCCCATGGGCTCGCAGGTCGCCCTGTTCATGCAGGCGGGCCTTGGCGGGCCCAAATCGCCGGGCCAGGAGGCGCGCTATCCCGGCGTGCAGTTCAGTCAGTTCACCGGCGCCGAGATGATCGCGCGCAAGCATGGCTTCGTGCGCGAGGATCTGGACCGTTATGCGCTGCGCAGCCACGAGCGCGCCATCGCCGCGACCGAGCGCGGCGATTTCGAGAATGAGATCGTGGAGCTCGAGGTCGAGCTGCCGACCGGCGGCAAGGCCCTGCACGTCCGCGACGAGGGCATTCGTTACGATGCGACGCTGGAAGGGATCGGCGCGGTGAAGCTACTTCATCCGGAAGGGATGATCTCCGCCGCCAATGCCAGCCAGATCTGCGACGGCGCTTCGGGCGCCCTGATCGTCTCGGAGCAGGCGCTGAAGGATCATGGCCTGACGCCCAGCGCGCGGATCGTGAACCTCACGGTGACCGCGGGCGATCCCGTCATCATGCTGGAGGAGCCGCTGTTCGCCACCGACCGCGCGCTGCGCAAGGCGGGCCTCTCGATCGACGAGATCGATCTCTACGAGGTGAACGAAGCGTTCGCGCCGGTGCCGCTCGCCTGGCTCAAACATGTCGGCGGCGATCCCGAGCGGCTCAACGTCAACGGCGGCGCGATCGCGCTTGGCCATCCGCTCGGCGCCTCCGGCACGAAGCTCATGGCGACGTTGCTCCACGCGCTGCGCAAACGCGGCAAGCGCTACGGCCTGCAGACGATGTGCGAGGGCGGCGGCATCGCCAACGTCACCATCGTCGAGCGGCTCTGAGCGAGGCGCCGGCCGCCGCCGGAGGGCCTTACCGCCCGCTTATTGCTCGCGCAGCGCGGTCTCGCTGAGCCGGGCAATCGGCGACAGGATGTACTGGAGAATCGTCCGCTTCTCGCCGAGCAGGTCTACCTCTGCGGTCATGCCGACGCCGATCGGCATCTGGCGGCCATTGGTGTCGGTCAGATAGTTCACGTTCGTCCGCACCTTCACCGTGTAGAAGCTCTCGCCGGTCCGTTCGTTCAGCGTCGCGTCGGGCGAGATGGTGATCACCGAGCCGTCGAGCACGCCATAGACCGAGCGGTCATAGGCGGTGATCGCGACATGGGCGGGCTGGCCGATGCGGACGAAGGCGATGTCGGACGGGTGGATCTGCGCCTCGATTACCAAGGTCTCGTTGGACGGCACGATCTCGACCACCGGCTCGCCGGGGCGGATGGTGCCGCCGCGCGTGGTGACGAGGACGCGGTTGATCCGGCCGGCGAGCGGCGCGCGCAGCACCGTGCGCTGCTCGCGGTCGGCCAGCGCCGGCAAGGCGGCGCGGCGAGCCGCATATTCGGCCCGGGCGCTGGTCAGCTCGGCGCCGGACTGGGTCCGCCATTGCTGCGTCGCCTGGGCGAGAGTGGCGCGTGCCTCGGCGAGGCCCTGGCGGGCGCGGCCGATCGTCTCGCTCGCGGCCTGCATGTCGCTCTGCGCGATATTGGCCTGCGCCTCGGCCTGGATCAGGCTCAGGCGGGGCTCGATGCCGCGCTCGACCAGCGGGCGGATCATCGTCACCTCGGTGCTGCGCTGCCGATAGGCCGAAGCGCGCGATTCATAGGTGGATTGGGCTTCGGCGATGGCGCGCTCGGCCTGGCCGATCCGCGCCTGCGAGGCGCCGGTGATCGCCGCGAGATCGGCCATGCGCGTCGCATACAGGCTCTGCTCGACCCGGATCTGCTCGGGAACCCCCGCGCCCGTCAGCTGCGGATAACGCGGCTGGCCGCCCGTGACCTCGGCCTGCAGGCGTGCGATCTTGATCTCCAGCGCGGCCAGGGTGGCCGAGCCGCTGCCCAGTTCGGCGCCGCTCGCGGTGCGATCGAGCCGGATCAGCTCATCGCCCTGCCGCACATTCTGGCCCGAGCGCACGAGGATGTCCTGGACGACGCCGCCCTCCAGATTGGACACAACCTGCAGCTGGGAGCTCGGCACCACCCGGCCCTGGCCGCGCACCGTCCGGTCCAGCTCGGTGAAGGCGGCCCAGATGAAGAAGATCAGGACGAAGGCGACGATGATCCACAGCAGCATGCTGGAGGCCGCGCGCGGCTTGATCTTGGTCGTCAAGTCTTCGAGGTGGGTGCCGTGCATGATCGTCTATAACTCTAAGCCGCCGCCTGCGGGCGCATGATCTGCTTCAGCACCGTATCGCGCGGCCCGTCCGACACGATCTTGCCCTGGTCGAGCAGGATGATGCGCTGGGCGAGCTGCAACAGGGGCGGCCGGTGGGTGATGAGGATGACGGTGCGGCCCTTGAGTTCCTCCCCGAGCCGCTGGATGAGCGCTCCTTCGGTCTGCGCGTCCATGGCGCTGGACGGCTCGTCCATCAGCACGATGTGCGGCCGCCCCGCCAGCGCGCGGGCGATGGCGATGGACTGGCGCTGACCGCCCGAAAGCCCCTCGCCCCGGTCGGCGAGCTTCAGGTCGTAGCCATTGGCGATCTGGCCCATGAACTGGTGGGTGCCGGAAATCTGCGAGACGCGGAGCAATTCCTCGTCGTCGACGCCCGCCCGGCCGAGCTGGATATTCTCGCGCACCGAGCCGGTCAGCAGCACGCTTTCCTGCATCGCCGCGCCGATCTGGCTGCGCAGATCGCGGGGATCGAGCTGGCGGATGTCCGTCCCGTCGATCATGATCAGCCCCTCCTCCTGCGGGTAAAGGCCGAGGATGAGGCGGGCGATGGTGGACTTGCCGGAACCGACCCGGCCGAGCAGGGCGACATGCTCGCCCGGATTGATCGTGAAGCTGAGCGCGTCGAGCGCCCGCTCCGGCGCGCCCGGATAGCGGAAACCGACATTGCGGAATTCGATCTTGCCCTCGATCTTGGAGAGCTTCAGCGCGTCGCCCTCCGGTCCTTCGGGAGGCATCTGCATCATCTCGTTGATCTGCCGGTAGGCGGTCCGGGTGGTGGTGATCCGCGACAGCAATTGCGAGATCTGGGCGAGTGGGGCGATGGCCCGGCCGGCGAGGATCGAGCAGGCGATCAGCCCGCCCATGGTCAGCTCGCGCTCCGCGATCAGGCCGACGCCGACGATCACCACGCCGGCATAGGAGATCGTCCCGGCCGAGGTCGCGAAGGTGACGCCGATCGAGGCGACGAGCCGCTGGCGCAGCGAGCTGTCCGAATGCTGCTCGACCGCCCTGGCCCAGCGCTTGGTGAGCAGGGGCGATGCGCCCGCGGTCTTCACCGTTTCCAGGCCGCCGATCGTCTCGACCAGCACCGATTGCTTCAGCAGGCCCTCGCCCATCGCGCGGGCCGAGAGTCGCTCCAGCGCCGGGTGGGTCAGCCAGCCGATGATGATGACCATCGGCACCATCAGGGCCGGCACGAGCACGACCCAGCCGCCGATGATCCAGACGATCACCAGGGTAAGGATGATGAAGGGGACGTCGACGATCGCGGTCAGCGTCGCCGAGGCGAAGAAGTCGCGCAGCGCCTCCAGCTCGCGCATCAGCCCGGCGAGCGCGCCGGTCGAGCCTTTCTTGAGCTCCAGGCGCATGGCGAGCATCCGCTCGAACACTGCGTCGCCGATGTCGCGGTCGATTTGCGCGCCGGCATGGTCGACGAAATAGGCGCGCAGCAGCTTCAGCACGAAATCGAAGATCACGACGATGCCGAAGCCGATGCTGAGCGCGACCAGCGAGGAGGTCGCGTTGTTCGGGACGACGCGGTCGTAGACCGTCATCGTGAAGAGCGAGGTCAGCAGGCCGAAGATGTTGATGAAGACGGCCGCCACCGCGACCTTCCAATAGGTCGACTTGTTGGCGCGCATCGGCTCCATCAGCCAGGCGGCGAGCCTGGGCTGCGGGACCTTGATGAGTTTATCGTCGCTCAACCTTCACCTCTGAGCCGGTCCGGATCGACTTCCAATATGTCGAGCAGTCGGCCCATGCGCGATAGCAGCACGTAGCGGGCGGCGTCCAACTCGGAGAGGGCCTGGATGTAAGCGGTCGCGCTTTCGAAATAGCTGTCCTCGGCCGAGACCACGTCGAACAGGCTGCCGCGGGCGACCCGGAAGCGCTCGACCGTGGCGTCGCGCGAGCGGCGGCTGGCCGTGTAGGAGGCTTCGAGCGCCTCCAGCTGCGCTTCCAGCGCGCGCACGTCCGACCAGGCGATGGCGGCGTCGCGCTCGGCCTCTTCGCGGATGCGCATGGCGCGGGCCTCGGCGCCGCGGGCGCGGGCCTCATATTGCTCCGCGCGGGCGTCGGCCGCGCCGAAGATCCGGTAGCGCAGGGCGATGCGGCCGCGGACGTCATAGTCGCGGTCATTCTCGATCACGCCGTAGCGGCCCGCGTCGACGCCGATCGCGACCTGCGGCAGCCGGTCCGCCCGGGCGGCGCGCGCCTCTTGCTGGCTGGCGGTCGAGCTGGCCTCGGCGCTGCGCACATTGGCGTTGGTCATGGCGGAGAGCACGGCCTGGTCGCGGCTGGAGACGATGCCGCCGGGGACCGGCGCCCGCTCCAGCCCTGCCGGGACGGGGTTGCCGGTCAGCTCCGCGAAGCGGGCCTCGGCGCCGGCGAGCTGGCGGCGGAACTGGGCGAGCCGGGTATCGGCCTGGGCGATGTAGGAATCGACCTGGCTGAGTTCGCTCTCCGCCGAGACGCCCTGGCGGATGCGCAGCAGCACCGCCTCGCGCAGCTCGCGCTGGTTGGCGGCGAAGGCCTCAGTGAGCGCGACCATCGCCCGATAGGCGAAGACGTCGTACCAAGAGGCGATGGCGTTCAGCGCGATCCGGTCGGCCTGCGCCTCGAGGTCGGCGCCCGCGGCGCGAAGCCGCGCCCCGGCGGCGCTGACCCGCCGGTTCGCCGCGCCGAAATCCCAGAGCGTCTGGGTCACGCTGAGCAGGGCGTCGGTACGCTGGCGCGGGCGCGAGCGCTCGATGATGTTGAAGGGGTCGTTGGAAAAGTCGCGCGAGAGCACGCGGTAGGAGGTGATGTTGAGGTCGACGGTCGGCAGCTGGCCGATCCGGGCCTCCTCCAGCGCGCCGAGCGCCTCGTCCTCATTGGCCGCGGCCTCGAGCGTGCCCGGATGATTCTCGACGGCGCTGGCGATCGCGGCGCGGAACGGCTCGAAGGTGCTCTGGACATGGCGCAGGCGCAGCACCGGATCGGTCCGGAAGTCGATCTCCAGCGGCCGGCCGCTGGGCGCGGGCAGGTTCTGGGCGCCGCTCGGCGCGGGCGCGAAAGCGGGCGCCTCGCGCGGCGGCGCGACGGTAACGCCGGACTGGCGCGGCGGCGGCAGCGGGGAGGGCAGCGCTTGCGGCGGCTGCGCCTGGCCGCCGCTGGAGGTGACGGGCGCGGGCGTGACGGGTTGGGCGAGCGCGGACGCGCTCACCGCAAGACCCACCAAGGCCGCGCTTCTCGTCAGGCCGTGCACCAATCCCCACCCAATAGCCGAGCGGCGCGATTTAAGGGGCCGCACGCCGCAATACCAGCGCTAAAGCGCGTTGCATGGCCCTTTTGTGAACGACGTCAATCGCTTGCGCTGCGTTCGTCCCGATCCGGCACCGCCCTGTCCGCAAGCCCTGTCGCGGGAGGAGCGAGCCGGAGCAAAGCATAACCCGCCAGCGCCGACAGGAGCGACCCGGCCAGCGTCCCGATTTTCGCCTGTTCGACGAGTTCGGGATGGCCGGGAAAGGCGAGGCCGCCGATGAACAGGCTCATCGTGAAGCCGATCCCGCAGAGCAGGGCGACGCCGTAGACCTGCAGCCAGGAGGCGCCGCGTGGGCGGCTGGCGATACCGAGCGCGACCGCAAGCCGGACCGCGCCGAAGATGCCGAGCTGCTTGCCGATGAGCAGGCCGAGGGCGATGCCGAGCGGCAGCGGGGAGAGCAGGAGGGCCGGGTCCACGCCGGCGAGCGAGACCCCGGCATTGGCGAAGCCGAACAGCGGAACGATGGCGAAGGCCACCCAGGGCGAGAGCCCGTGCTCGAGCCGGTGCAGCACCGAATCCTCCGCGTCCGGCGCGCCGGGCGTCCGGCGCAGCGGGATGACGGCGGCGGCGAGCACGCCGGCGACTGTAGCGTGCACGCCCGACAGCAGAATCGCGTACCAGAGCAGGGCGGCGCCGAGCAGATAGGGCCAGAGACCCACCACGCCGCGCCGTCCCATCGCATACATGCCGAGCAGGATCGCGGCCGCCGCCGCGAGCGCGGCGAGGTTCAGGGCCTCGGTGTAAGCGAGCGCGATGATCGCCACCGCGCCGAGATCGTCGGCGATGGCGACCGTGGTCAGGAACAGCTTCAGCGAGGCAGGCGCGCGGCTGCCCAGCAAGGCGAGCACCGCGATGGCGAAGGCGATGTCGGTCGCCGCCGGGATCGCCCAGCCGCGCGCCGTCACGGCGTCGCCTCCGGCCAGCGCCACGTAAATGAGGGCCGGAACGATCATGCCCGCCGCGGCGGCGATGACGGGCAGGCGCCTTTTCTCCCAGGTGGCGAGGCGGCCGTCGACGAACTCCCGTTTGATTTCGAGGCCGACGAGCAGGAAGAACAGGGCCATCAGGCCGTCGTTGATCCACAGATGCACGGTCATCGGGCCGAGCTTGGGCGAAAGCACGGGGCCGGTCTCGGCGTGCAGCCAGTGACGATAGGTGTCGCCGAGCGGCCCGTTGGCGACGACCAAGGCGAGGGCGGCCGCCGCCATCAGCAGCAGCCCGCCCGCCGCCTCGCTGTCGAGGAAATGTCGTAGGGCCGAGCGGCCGCCGCGTCGTTCAGGTTTGTCGATCATTGCACTTATCGCCTAGCGGAGCGCGGCGCCGAAATCGAATATTCTCGACAAAGCCATGACTTACAACCGCTTTCAAATTTTTCCTCCGAAACGGCGACAGGTTTAGGGTTAACAGGAGACTAAGATCGGCGGAGGAGATGAATTGCGCCGATATCGCTATCGCACATCCGTCCTCACCGGCCCGTGGCGGGAGACCGAGTTCGACGCCGCCAATGATGCCGTTCGCGCCAAGCAGGCGGTGAACGACATCACCCAGACATCGGGAATCAGATGGACCGTGCCCGGCAGGATCGAGGAGCGGATCAACGAAGAGGCGTCGACCCGGCTCAGATATTGAGCGGCGCGCGCCCGGACATCGCCTGACGCCGCGTCCGCGGCGCCCTCATCCTAGCGCTCGATCCAGCCCCGGTGCGCGTTCAGCCGCGCGCTTTCGAACGCGCTCATCGCCGCGACGAAGGCCGCGGCGCTGTCTTGGCCCCGGCCCAATATGTCGAGCCGCGCGTCCACCTCCGGCTCGGCCGCGGCCAGCTCGCGCAGGGCGGCGAACTGGATGCGGTCGCAGGGATGGCCGGCGGCGAAGCTCTCCACCAGATCCCGGCCGTTGCCGCCGCCATGATGGACTGCAAGGGCGAGCAACGCCTCGGCCGAGGTGCGGCTGAGGATGCCGGCGATCTTCTTCTCCTTCACGTCGAACCGGTACTGGCTGAGGAAGGGCAGGGACGGCGAGGCGTGCATGATGTTGATCGAGACGGACATGTCGTCCGCCGGCAGCTGATCGTGTACGTCCTTGTGGGCGCGGTAGAGCATGACCTTGCCGGGCTCCAGCCGCGCCTTCTCGACGAAGCGCAGGTCGACCGCCTCGCCGGGCAGGCCGACGACCCGGTCATAATCATATTCGTAATATTCGCTCCAATAGCCCGGGCCGAGATAGCCGACGGTGAGGAACGAGAAATTATGGTCGTGCGGCACGTGGTAGAAGAAAGGCGAGGTGCCGCTGGTGCGGAACACGCTGTCCTTCGGGCTCGGCCAGAAATTGGCGCGGATGAAATATTTCTCGCTCGCCCGGTGAAGCATGATCACCTGGCTGGAATAGCGGTTGCTCGCGCTCTGCCGGCCGCAGCGGTCCTTAAGCTCGGCGACCGCGATCTCGGCGAGGAAGTCGCGATTGTTTGCGAGCCGCTTCAGCAGCGGACCGGCGGCGGCGAAACTGTCCTCGTCCGCCGGATCGAAATGCGGATCGTTCAGCGCCTCGATCAGCTCCGGGAGGCTGAGCGCGTCGGTCTCGGGGCAGGCGACGATCCGGGGCATCAGGCGGCTTTCCTGGCGGCGGCGGGCGCCGGGGCCTCGATCCGGTCGAGCACGAGCCGGGCGGCGCGGCGCGGTTCCGGATGCGGATCGGTCGCGGCCATGCGATTCAGATGCGGCAGCGCCGCCTCGGCGTCGAGGCCGAGCAATTCCTTCATCACGTGCCAGCGCACGAAGAAATCCGGATGGTCGAGAAAGGCGGCGATGGCGGGGAAGGCCGCCTGGTGATCGAGCTTGCGGAGCAGGGTGCTGATCATCTGGATGCGGGACGAAGTGTCGCCGGTGGCGCTGCAGCCGAGATAGGCGCCGGTCTCGCTGTCATATTCGACGCTGAGCGGCGCCTGGTCGACCGCGATCGTCGCCTGCAGCAGGACGAGGCTGCCGCGCAGCCCCTCGATCACATAGGATTGGTGACGGCCGTCGAGCAGCAGGATCTCGCCATCGTCGATCCGGCGGGCGCCGGCGCGGCGGCACGTGCCCGCGTCCGCGGCGGTGAAATCCGGGCCGAGCCGCGGCGCCTCCCAGAAGGAGAGAGTCGCGCCGCCCGCGCGGACGAAATTCAGGACGTTGAGCTGGCCGCTGAAATTGACCGAGGCGGCGCCGCGCGGCCGGTCCTTCTTCGCGGCGAGCTGGAGCGCGCCGGTGACGCCCGCGGCGATCGAGACCTTCGCATCCTCGAAGACGAGCAGGCCGGCATGGGCGTCGCTGTTGAGGTTGCGGAAGGGCGGATCGAAATAGGGATCGGCGCGCATCTTCCGCGCCAGGCTGGAGACGAGGACGTCGACCCAGCCATGATCGGCGAAGAGCAGGCGGACGACGTCCGCGACCTGCTCGGCGCTGGCGGAGGCGGGGAGCGACGCCATGGCGTCGTCGAACCGGCGGTGGATCGGGCCGAGGCCCCAGTCATGGCCGAAGGCGTCGACGCTCGCCTGGGTCTCGCGCTGCGCGTCGCGATTCCCGATCCAGGCCTTCAGCGCGTCGCTGACGATCATCCTCGAAATCCACCGGGTCTTAAAACGGCCGGCCCGGCGGCGGCGGGGTTCACCCCCGTCTCGCGCGCCAGGCCGCTGCCTCGTTGAAGTGGGGCTTCAGGCGCCCAGATAGACGGCGATGCCGGCGGCGATGCCGAGGCACACCAGGCCACCGACTTCCTGCTGCTTGACCGAGCCGGAAATCGCGACCTCGGTCTCGAGCTCCGGGAGTTCCTCGACCACGATGCGAATCTTGTCCATTACTTTGCCTTCCCTAAGAAGCTTCGACGGGAAGGCCTCTGCCATAAAGTGATTGAGACTTTACTAAGCGGCGCAATGGATTCCGTTTACTTGGCGTAACGGGCGGGATCAGGCGCCGCTGGACTCGCCTTCGTGGCGATAGGCCTCGCGCATCGCCCTCAGCCGTTCCAGTTCCGCGCGGTTGCGCCTCATGGCGCGCAAGGCGAACAAGGTGCCCACCGCGACCACGGCCACGCCCAGCCCCATCCAGAGGAAGCGGAGCAGCGGCCAGTTCTCCAGCGCCGGGAAGATAGAGGCGAGCCGGCGATTCTCCGACATGGAGGCGACCAGCAGGCCGATCAGGAAGGCCGGCCCGATCGCGGCGATGCTGAAGCGGCGGTAGCGCAGCGTCGCCTCGATCCGGGCGATTGACTGGTCGAGCATGTCCTCGGTGGAGCCGGTGAGGTTCCTGAGTTCCACCTGGCGCAGCTTGCGCAGGCGGATGTTGCTGCCGAGCAGGACGGCGATCGCGCCCGCGCCGATCAGGAGGGTGTCGGTCTTCGGATTGGAGAGGACGAGCAGGATGACGATCGCCGCCACGCCGACCGCCGCGGCGATGTCGATCACCTGGGTGACGCGCGCGCGGCGCGCCACCGCCGCCGCGCTCTTGCGCAGCCGCTCCGTCTCGCCGGGATCCGGATCCTGCCGCCAGACGTCGCCGAGGCGGTCGAGATCGAAATCGGTCATTCGCTCCGCTCCAGCATGGCTTTCAGGGCCGCCTTGGCACGCGACAGTCGCAGCGCCAGCGCGTTCGGTGGAATTTGAAGCATCTCCGAAATTTCCGGATAAGTAAAACCCTCCAATACAAGAATGATGACTTGCCGCTGCGGCAGCGGCAATCGTCTTGTTGCTTCCATCAGCGCTTCGCGCTCGCTCATTTGCATCGCCTGCTCCTCCGGATTGGGAGCATCGGCTTCGATCCTGTCGGGCAATTCGGCGACCGGACCCTGTCGTACCTGTTTGGTAACGAAGGAGATGGACCGGTTCTGCGCGACACGGGCGATGAACGTCTTCAGCGACGATTCGGCCCGCCAGGTCGGCAGGGCCTGCCAGACCGCGAGGAAGATCTGCTGGGTCAGGTCCTCGCGCAGGCTCGGATCGGCTTCGTAGGAGGAGGCGATGCGCGAGATGAGCGGGCCATAGTCGGCGACGATCGACTCGAAGGGGGGCGTCGCGCCCGGCGCGGCCCCCAAGGCGACCGTCACGGAAAAAATTCCAGCCGCGCCATGCCAGGTAAACCCCTGTCTTCCCCAGCGGCTTATAGCGCGAAGCTGCGGCGAAGTCGCGTGCTTCGCGCGGCGTCCGGGCCGCTGTCCCATCGCCGGTCAATGCGGGCACGAATGTTGACGCCGCGCCGCCCCTCCGGCAGGAGCGGAGCGGAAATGCGGGTGTAGCTCAATGGTAGAGCAGAAGCCTTCCAAGCTTACGACGAGGGTTCGATTCCCTTCACCCGCTCCAATAAAATCAGATACTTAAGCACTATCCAGAAAAATCTGGCTCTTTTCTGGCTCTCTACGCCGAGAAGATGAAATTTTGATCGCGGCGCCTGCGAGCGAATCGCGCACCAAGTCAGGACGGAACGCGCGCCTGTTTTCCGCTCAGTGCCCTCACCATCGGCCGACCTTGACGACTTCGGAACAAACTGCGAACCCCTGCCACCTCGCGTGGTTGGAATCTGGATATGGCCGAACTCATCTATGATCCGGCGCTCATCGGTCCTGACGAGCCGATCTTCGTTTTGCATGTCGGGCAGACAGGCTCTGCCGAGACCATCGTGGCCTCGCTCGACCTGGAACAGGTCGGGCCACCAGCCGAACATGCCGCCAAGCCTGTCCTCACCGGCTTCGATCTTCCTGCCAATGATGTGCTGTATAAGGCGCATGAACTCGCCGCCGAGGAGGGCGTACGCAGAATTCTCGTCGCCGATCCGTTCGGCATGCTGCGTTTCGCGCCCGTGAGCCGCTACAGCCGGCGCGGCTGATTGGACCTGGCCCGGGTTTTCGTCCCTGGTCGCAACCGGCGCCTGGATGCCAAAAAGCGATCGCGCCGCATTTAAATGCGCGGCCGTTCGTTTCGCCTCTGGAAATGACGTCTTGGCGTCACCACATTCTCTGCCCGGCGGGCGGGGTCTCGGTTATCGAGGTCCCGACATATTTAGAACAAAACGTGAAACCCGGCGTGCCGGGCAGGAGAGGTGACGGTGGCAAACGGCAATGTGACGAAGCAGGCCAAGGACTATCTGGAGGCTTTGGCGGACGAACTGGAAATCAGCGATGCGCGCTATCGGGACGCGGAAGAAAGCTACAATTCGCTCGGCCGCTGGCTCAATCGGGAGGGCTCAACGGTCAAGCGCTACGATCCGATCGTTTATGTGCAAGGCTCCTTCCGGCTCGGCACCGTTATCAAGCCGCTGACGGAGGAAGAGGAATATGACGTCGATTCCGTTTGCGAGCTCGGGCAGCTGACGAAAGGCGATCGGACCCAGGCGGAGCTGAAGGAGATGATCCGCGTCGAGGTCGAGGCGTATCGCAAGGCGCAGAGCATGGTGAAGCCTTTGCGCGAGGGCCGCCGCTGCTGGGTGCTGGATTATGCGGATGGCGCGCAGTTCCACATGGATATCGTGCCCGCGCTGCCCAACGGTGACGAGCAAAGGCTGCTGCTGGAGACCGCCGGCTACAATCCGGACCTCTCCCAGAGCGCCATCGTCATCACCGACAACGAGCATCCCCATTACACGGTGCTGTCGGGCGACTGGCCGCGGTCGAATCCCAAGGGTTATGCGAAGTGGTTTCGAGACCGCATGACGTTGATCTTCGAGCGCAGGCGCCGCGTTCTGGCGGAGGCCACGCACGCCAGCGTGGAGGAGATTCCGGACTATCGCGTCAGGACGCCGCTGCAGTCGGCGATCATGATCCTGAAGCGCCACCGCGACATCATGTTCGCCAGCCGCAAGGAGGAGCGGCCCATTTCCATCATCCTGACGACGCTCGCGGCGCACAGCTATGAAGGCGAGGAGGAGATCGCCGACGCCCTGTTCGCCATTCTCCAGAAAATGGACCGGTTCATCCTCCCCATGCAGAATCAGGCGGTCATCCCCAATCCGTCCGACCCGATGGAGAATTTTGCCGACAAATGGGCGGACCATCCCGAGCGCGAGGAGGCCTTCTATGAGTGGCTTGATCAGGCGCGGCGCGACTTCGGCCGCGCCGCCGCGCGCGCGGACCGGGCCCAGATCCACGAGGATCTGCGGGACCGGATCGGCGCCTCGCTGGCGAAGCGGGCCGCTGACCGGGCAGGAGGCTCCAGCTGGGGACTGCTGCGGACACCGTCCGTAGCGCCAGTCGCGCCGATCCCGAGTTTCAGCAACCAGCGTCGGGAACCGACCAGCCCGGACGGCTTCGCATGAGCTGGTGGATCCTGCAGCCGAGCCGCCTGCAGGCCGAGCGCGCGCGGATTGCCGAGCTGCAGGAGCAGGTGGACTGGCTCACCGAAGTGAAGTGGCGCACGAAGTCCGGCTTCCGTGTCGGCTTGAGCTTCTCGATCCGGCACCTCGACAAAAGCCACGCGCTGGAAATGGACTATCCGGATTTCTTTCCGGAGGCGCCGCCAACGGTGAGACCGGTCGGCAAGAAGCGCCTTTCCTCGCACCAATGGGGCGACGGTGGAGAGCTGTGTCTCGAATATCGCCCGGACAATTGGGACCCTGCCGTGACCGGCGCGATGATGATCGAAAGCGCGCACCGGCTTCTGTCCGGCGAGCAGCCGGCTGAGGGCGTCCGGGCGCGCGTGCCGAGCGCGCACAATATCACGCGCGCGCAGGAAGCCAGGGGCAAGACCATGCGCTTCCTCGTCTCCCCGATCGCGCGGCTGGCTCTCGAACTTGTCGCTGAAGGGCAGGCTGCCGCGCTGACTCTCTCCGAGCATCGCTATGGCGACAATTGGCTGATCCGGCCCGTCCAGGTCGGCGCCGAGGCTGAGATCATCTGGAAAGAGGCGCCTTACGTCCCGCACGATTACACGCGCACAGGCTATGCAGTTCGACTGTCCGTGGGGACCTCCCTGCCGGCCGCGCCCGACATCGAGTTTCTTCGGGAGCTGTTGACCGGATTGGGCGCCGCAGATGCGCTTCAGGCCCTGCAGGGGCCGTCCGGCGTCGAATATCTGCTTGTCCTGTCCGCCGACGAGCCCCGCCTGCTCTGGGTTTTCTCCGCTGGTGAACGGGTGTCGGTCGTGCCTTATGAGACGATCAGCCTGGGAGCGGACCAGCCGCGGCTTCCGCAGAAATATGACGGTCTGACCGCAAAGTCCGTCGCCATCGTGGGCTGTGGGTCGGTGGGATCGAAGATCGCGGCGTCGCTTGCGCGCGCGGGCGTTGGCCGGTTCGTGCTCGTAGACGGCGATTTCATGCTGCCGGGCAATGTCGTCCGCCATGATCTCGATCGCCGGGCGGTCGGCATGCACAAGGCCGACGCCGTGGCCGCCCGCATCCGGGATATCAATGCGGCGACCGAAGTCAGTATCCGGCGGATCCTGCTTGGCGGGCAGGAGAGCGCCGAGTCCGCGGGATCGATCCTGCAGGCAATGGGCCAATGCGACCTCATCATCGACGCGACGGCCGAGCCGGACGTGTTCAACCTTTGCGCCGCGGCGGCGCGGCGCCGCAAGAAGCCGCTGCTCTGGGGCGTTGTCTATGCGGGCGGGATTGGCGGCCTGATTGCCCGCGTTCGGCCGGACATCGACCCGCCACCGCATGCGGCACGCCGGCAGATCGCGGCATGGGGCGATATGCAGGGTGTTGCCTGGGAGGGCCGGACGACCGGCCACTATGATCTGGAGCGCACGGGCCTGCCACCGCTCATCGCCGATGATGCCGACGTTTCGGTGATCGCCGCGCAGCTCAGCCGCATGGCCCTCGACACATTGGTCCGGACCGACAGCATCTTCCCGCAATCCGCTTATGCGATCGGCCGCGCCAAAGGCTGGATCTTCAGCGCACCGTTCGACACCCACCCGATCGCTTACACCCCGGAGGGGAGTTGGGCCGTGGAAATGGACGACGATGTCGTCGATCGGCTCGCGAGCGTGATGGACGAGCTGGTCGAGGAAATGGGGCTCGCAGCTGATGAAGGTTGAGCTGCCCGCCCAGCAACGCAGAAGGATGCACCGGCGCCTGCTGCGCGCCGGGCGTCGCGAGATTGGCGGGATCCTGATGGGCGAGCAGCTGGCCCCGGGACATTTCCGGATCGTCGATTTCTCGGTGGATTCGATCACCGGGAGCCGCGCGCATTTCGTCCGCGACCCGAGGCATCACAAGGAAGCCCTGGACGCATTCTTCACCCGCACGGGTGAGGATTATGACCGCTACAATTATCTCGGCGAGTGGCACTCCCATCCGAGCTTCGCAGCGCGGCCCAGCCTCGAGGACGTGGCGTCGATGACCATGCTCGTCGAGCGCTATGATACCATTCCGTTTTCCATCCTGCTGATCGTTCGCACCCGCCGATGCATTCGGCTCGAACGCTCGGCCATGCTCTTTCAGCGCGGCGGTTATCGAAGCGAGGTCGAAATTGTCTGACGGTTTTTTCAAGCGCAACGCGCAATATCTGTTCCGGGCCTGGGTCGACTTCAGGTTCCATCCCCGGCCGGGCGTCTGGCTGGTGCGGCTTGGCACGCTCCTCTTGCTTGCGCTGCTGGCGGGCTGGACCTTCGGCGCCTCGATCCCGACGGCAAATGGCCCCCTGTCGATCGGCTTCAGCACCGGGGGCACGCCCCTGTTCGTCTCCATTGCCGCGCTGGCTGTGGCGCTGCTATTCATTGCCTTGGGCGTGTCCCGGGTGAGGCGCGATTTCCGGAATCAGGACCGCCAGCGCGTGATCGTGCTCGAAGTGCGGGGGCTACGCGACACCAGCGGCACGCCGCTCACCGACGCCGTTCCCAAGACCATCCGCGGCCGGCGCATCCCCATACTCGCCGATCTCAGACAGGGTCAGGACGGCGCGATCAGCGCCCCGGACATCGCCCTGAAACGGATCGAGGCGCTGCCTTTCAACATTGCCGATCAGGAGAGCGGCGCCGACCGCGCCGACGTGCAGCTCGTGCTCGGCGGCCTGGCACCCGTGCCCTACAGCTTCCTGACCGGCTTGCTCGTCGACGACGAAAGCAAGGTCACGGTCATGGATTGGAACCGGGGCGGTGAACGCTGGGCCGCACTGGATCAGGAAGACGATGGCCGGCGCTTTGTGGCCAGCGGGCTCGATGCCGTGCCGGCGGACGCCGATGCCGTCGTGCTTGCCGTGTCGGTGTCCTACGGGGTGGATCATGCCGGCATTGCGGCGGCCTTTCCCGGCCTCCCGCTCGTGGAGCTGAAACTCGAGGATGGCGGCCCCGACGCGCATTGGTCGGCCGAAAAGCAGGCGGCGCTGGCGCGGCAATTCCATGAAATGGCGATCGCGCTTGGCAATCGGGGCGTCCGCCTCGTTCACCTCATTCTGGCGGCGCAGAACAGCGTCGTGCTGAACTTCGGCCGGGCCTATGACAAACGCAACCTGCCGCCACTGATCGTTTATCAATATGAGCGGGGCCGGGTGCCGGCATATCCGTGGGGTGTGCAGATGCCCGTTGCCGGGGCGAGAGAGGCGACACTGATCAACAGGGATGGGACGGCATGATCGAGAAACCGGCCAAGTCGCCGCGCAACAGAATTGTGCGCCATGTCGCGAAGGCCGCGGCGGGGATCGTTCCGCTGGCCGGGTCGGCGCTGGCGGAAATCGCGGACGCAGCCGTCCCTGATCTCGAAGCGCGGGAACGGGACCGGTGGGAGGGTGATGTCACCCGCGGCATCAACGAGCTTCATGGGCGGGCGGACGACCTGGACAGGCGGACAGGCCTGGTCGAAGTCCGGTTTTCCGGAGCCGTTGCCGGCATCGCCGCGTACCTGATCAAGCGATGCCCGGACGGTCTGGCACGCGACCATGTCGATCGCGACAATCTGATTGGCAGCCTCCCCGATTATAGTCCCGAGGAGCTTCTGGACGGCCTGGGTGAGCTGGAAAGCTATGGCCTGGTCAGCTGCGACGAATTTGCGAACAATGAGGCGATCTACTGCCTCACCGATTATGCCTATGAGGTCCTCGACCCGCCGATCATGGGCTGGGACGTCATCGCGGATGCGCGCCTGGTCGCGACCGCGGCAATGCGAAACCGCGACTATGTGCTGACCTATGATCTGGAGCAGTTGCTCGGCTGGCCCCGGCGGCGATTCAACGTGGCGCACCGGATCATCGTGCGCATGATCGATCCGGCCCATGTCTGCGACGAGCTTCAGGCCAGCTACGTGACCTCGCAATTCAATCCCAGCAATGGCGAATGGGCGCGGCTTCGGCGCTTCGCCGCCGGCGAATAGCCGGCAGGCGCGCCACGGCATAGGCCGCCCTATCCTGTATGCCGGTGCTGGCACCCGCCAATTGTCGAAATAGACAGGGCTTTTCTGCGTGCGATCGCTCCGACCTCCCCTCCCGGCCTTTTAGAGCCGGGACGGGCCGGAAAAGTGGCCGCCTGTTCCGGCCCCGACCACGATTGGCGGCTGCGTGCGGATACAGCATGGACGATGCCGCTTTTCAAATGAGCTACAAGCAGATCTGTGGTTATCTGCCTGATTGAGAGAGACAGATTACGTCTTCAGAATGGAGACCGGACTCCTGGATCAGGTCAAAGAGGGCGCGATGGTACGCCCGCTGAACGGCTTGCACGGCTCCCCTTCGATCATCAGCTTCGTATAGAAAGCGCGGTTCGGCAGGTTGAGCAGATCGAGTATTTCGAATGTCGGCTGCAGCTCGCGCGCCATCACCGACGCATCCTCAGGTCCCAGCCGGAACGAGACCAGGGTGCCCGCATTGCCCAGCACGGCGTGGCGCACGTCATCGTCGAGCTGGAACAGATGCTGGTGCGCCAATGTCAGCCCGACGCCATATTTGCGCAGCTCCGGCATCATCGTGGCGAAGGCGAGCGTGGTGAACGTCTGGAACTCGTCGACATAGAGGAAGAAGGTTTGGCGGGAAACCATGGGCGTTTCCGCGCGGCTCAGCGCGGCCAGGCCGATCGTAGCGACCGAGAGGCTGCCGAGCACGTTGGCGCTATCCTCGCCGAGCCGGCCCTTGGAGAGATTGATGAGCAAAGTCTGGCCCTCGTCCATCGCCCTGCGGAAGCTGATCGGAATCTCCGGCGCGACCAACGCGCGATAGAGCCGCGGATCGGTCAGCAATGCTCCTAGCTTGTTCTGGATCGGCGCCACTGTCTCCGCGCGCCAGCGGTCCTGGTATTTCGCGAATTCGTTCAGCCAGAAGGCCCGCACCACGTCGTTGTGGATGGAATAGATTACACTCTTGCGGAACTCCTTGTCGGCATAGAGGCGGAGGATGTCCGGCAGCACCGAACCCTCCCGCTCGATCAGGGCATAAAGGCTGTTACGGAGGACATGCTCCATGCGCACGCCCCACGCGTCGGGCCAGAGCTTCCTCAGTGCCTCCAGCACTCCCGACACGGCGAGTGGCACCTTGTCGTCGCGCACTCGGCGCAGCGGATTGAACCCGAAGGGCTGGCCGGTCGCCGCCGCGTCCCAATAGAATGCCGTGCGACCGACTGCCTCGGCATGATCCCGCAACCGTTCCGCCAGGTCGCCATGAGGGTCGATAACGCACAGGCCGCGGTCCGCTTCCAAATCCTGGCGCGCCAGTGTTTCCATCAGTGTCGACTTGCCGGTCCCGGTCCGGCCGATCAGGTAGATGTGTGACAGACGGTCGGGTTGTCGGATTCCGAAGCGTATGTGTTTGCTCCGGTGGTTGGTCTCGCCGAAATAGGAAACATCCATGCTCCCAGCATGAGGGGAGAACGGTCCCGCGCACGGCGTCACTTCATGCCTGGCGCGCATATCGGGCATACAAAAAGGCAGGTGGCGCGAGGCCACCTGCATAAGTTCGTTCATTCCGCGGCGATTGCGTCCGGTTCGGCCTCCGCTTCCTCGGCCTGAGCCTCGCCGGCGATCTCCTCTTCGGCTTCCGCCGCTTCGGTTCCGTCCGTGTCGGCCTCGGGCTCTTCGGCGTCGCTCTTCGCCGGCGCCTCCTTGTACGCGGTCGCTGGGAACAGCAGCCAGCGCGGTACCCACCTCTCGACCTTCGTCCGCCCGTTCTCGCCCGCTAGGCAGTCGCGGATGATGGACTTCATTATCTTGCCTGTCGCGCCGGCATTGGCCGCCGCCGCTTCTGGCCCGGCCACCTCCGTCAACAGGATGGTCAGCACCTGTTTGTCGCGGAGGAGTGTGAAAAAGGCCTCGTCCGCCTGCCACAGGTCCGCCATGTCGACCTCGAGGTAGAAGCCGAGCACGTCGATGGCGTCGCTGCCGGCCTCGAGCGTCTCCCCCATCACCACGGCCGCGACCGTCGCCACCTCCCGGTCGGATAGCTCCACCAGGCGGTGGAACAGCACCATCATGTCGGCGCGGCGGCCCGTGCGGACCGCATTGGGCGCCTCGGCGTCCAGCTCCACCAATGCGAGTACCGCCCGGCGCTTCTCGTCGAACAGCGCCTCGCCCGATGAGGTCTCGACGCTTTCCGCGATGGCCGGACTCTCGGCCCGCTGGGAGTCGGCCTGCACATTCCAGTGCCCTTGACTGGTGAGCGCGTGCGCGATCAGCAGCCTGAGGGCGATGTCGGGATGCTCGGCGAGCCTGGCCCGCACCGCCGCATGGCGATGGAGGTCGAGATAGTTGCGCAGCGTCGACATGAGCTCGGGCCGTTCGGCCTTGGTTCCACTTTCGCCTCGCTCCTGCCGGTCCGCCTTAGAGGCTTCTGGGCGGGGGATCAGCCCTTCGAGGATGTCCACCTCGCCGCGTTGGGAGAGGAGGATATAGACCCTCCCGCCCCGGCTGCGGCCGCGCTTCTCATATTCCCAATGCGGGAAGCGATGAGCGGCCTCGATCAGCTCGACGCCCGTCCAGCCCGCCTCGAGATAAGCTTGGCGCTTCGCCTCGACGGCCTCGCGCTGCAGCTTCCAGAAGGCTTCAGGATCGGCGAAATAGCTGTCGTCGCCGAACAGGTCACTGATGATCGGCCCAGTATAGAGGGCCAAATCGAACAGGGCCGCCTTTGTCGGGATCGTCTCCCCACCGCAGAGCCATTCCTTCAGGCGGCTGCCCGTCGGGGCATAGGCGTCGGGGCTATCGTAAAGTTGCAGCCATTCCTTCTGCTGCGTCTTGGTGGCCATAGTGAGGTGCCGGATGGTGGCGGCGTCGATCAGCTCCTGCCGGTAGAGCGTGCGGATACGGGGCAGGAGGTTGCCGAGCGCGAGGATGCGCGCGACCAGCCGTTCGGTGATGCCGAAGGTGGCGGCGATATCCTCAACGTTGCGGCCTTCCTTCACCAGGCGGGCGAAGGTCTCCCATTGCGTCACCTCGTCCGGGCTTAGCCGGGCAAAGTTCTCGATCAGCGAGGCCTCCAGTGCCGCGGCATTGTCACCGGAGTCCATGATCGCGCAGGGCAGAGGCGGGTCTTCGCCCGTTTCCTCCGCGACGGCGCTGGCCGCATAATAGCGGCGCCGACCAGCGATGATCTCGTAATTGCCGGTCTCTTCCGTGGGCCGGACGAGCAAGGGCACGAGAATCCCGCGGGTGCGGACCGAGGGCAATATGGCAGAAATGTTGGGGGCCTTGCCCCTGGCCCGCATGTTCATGCCCGACACAGTCAGGCGGCTGCGGTCGATATGGTTCAGTCTCACCTTGGTCACTCCATGCTTGCCGCCCGTCGGGCGGCGTTGTCGAAGTGCCGGTGCGAAAGGATGAGGCTCGAAAGAGCAGTCCTTCCGCCCGGCGGGGGGGGGACGGGGGGGGGGGGCGGGGGGCCCCCCCCGGGGGGGGGTCGGGGCGCCCGGGGGGGGGGCGCGGCCCCGGGCCGGCCCGCGGGCCCCCCCCCGGGGGGGGCGGGGGGGGGGGGGGCCCCCGGCCGGGG
>Ga0335075_10000317_pt1 | contig 86946 bp, 65 predicted proteins | sample Lox_Sample_24_FD_206723 | JGI IMG/M metagenome (GOLD analysis project Ga0335075, IMG submission 206723) | Soil microbial communities from Loxahatchee National Wildlife Refuge, Florida, United States - Lox_Sample_2.4 | ecosystem: Environmental > Terrestrial > Soil > Wetlands | place: USA... | reverse complement strand
CGCGGTCAGGTCGCCGACGAGCGTGGTGCCGCCGCAGGCGAGCGCGTGCGGGGAGGATGCGGGGAAGTCGACCTGGGCCGGGCCGCTCGAATTCTGCGGGTTGTCGCTCGAGCCGTTGTCGCCCGCCGCCACCGTGACCGTGACGCCGAGCGCCGCCGCGTCCTGGAACGCCTCGTCCATCGCGGTCAGGCCCTGCTGCGACCAGGACGGCTCGGGACCGCCCCAGCTGATCGAGACGACAGTCGGCGTGGTGCTCGCGTGCACCGCGGTCGTCACGGCGTCAACGAATCCCTGGTCGGAGGTCTGGGTGGAGAAGTACACGACCTGGGCCGCGCCGGGGGCCACACCGCCCGCCACCTCGATGTCCAGGGCCACCTCGCCGTCCGCGTCCGTGTCCACCCCGGGCGAGTTCGCTCCGCCGTCCACGCCGACGGCGGAGACCGCCGGCACGGAAAGCCCGAGGCCGCTGAAGTACTGCTGCAGGTCCGACGGCTTGTACCCGCCGCCGAGCTCGATGATCGCGATGGTCTGGCCGGTGCCGTCCGCGCCCGCGGGGAACTCATACAGGTCACCGACCTGGACGGCGGTCAGCGGCACCGGGGCGTGGGTGGCCGCCGGGTCCGCCTGGACGGCCCGGCTTGAGCGGCGCAGCTGCGGGCGGGCGACCGGCCGGTTGTCCAGGCCAAGCACCGCCACCACCACGCCGCTCAGCGCCGCGGGAATGGAAAGCGATCCGCTGCGGTACCGGTGAGTCGCCGGGCCGGTCCCGAGGTGATCCGACGTCACCTGGGTCAGCGTGGTGCCGAACACGGCCGACAGGGCGGCCACGGTTCCTGACGCCTTGACCCGGCGGGAGCCGGCGTGGACATCGGTGACGGTGAGGCCGAGAGACCGAAGCGTCGAGCGCACCAGCTCGACGTCGGAGGGGGAGGCGCCGTAGAGCTCGGCGAGCTCGCTCGTCGTGATCGTCCGTGGCCCGGTGACCAGTTCGCCCGGAACCTCGGCGCGGCGGCGGAGAATTAGAGTGACGGTAATTGTGGCCTGTGGGTCAAGTGCCGTCCCCGTCGGGATGGCACTGGGCAGCTCGGCTCGCTCGCTTCCTGGAAGCGGCACCAGATCTGGCATGAGAATCCCCCTCTGATTCGCGGTCTGAAGCCTCGATGGTCCAGACACGATTCTGTCTTGTCCAAAGGAGGTCCAGATGCCGTTTGGGATACATGTCCGATCGGAAGGCGGATGACGACGGCTCCCCGTGGCAGTCAGCGGGCTAGGGAACACCCGCTGAAGAGAAAATTAGCCTTCTTGCCCACTGGTTCAGGTCCACGTGTCGTACATCGTCATTGTCTCCTTTATGCATGCTTTCCGGCCCCACGTCATCCAGGATGCCGACCCGGCGGCCCGCGGACCATGAGAGGTCTCCGGCGAAGTAACCGGCAGACTCGGCCGGGCCGCTGGCCTAGCCGACCGGCAGCGCGACCGCGGCGTCAAGCTCGCGGATCTCGGCCCGCACCTTGTCACCGTCGCGATGGCGCAGGTCGTCGTAGACGTCTAGCGCCCGCAGCCAGGCCGCCCTGGCGGCGGCCAGGTCGCCGGCCGCCCGGTGCGTCTGCGCCAGGTGGCCAAGCGTGTTGGCCACCAGCAGCCGGTTCCCCGACGCCGACCCGAGCTCCATCGCCCGCGAGAAGCAGGCCAGCGCCGACCGGTAGTCGGCCAGGCGCTGGTACACCAGGCCGAGCGTGTCCCAGGTCCCGGCCTCGCCCGGGATGTACCCGAGCGACCGGCACAGCTCGATCGCCTCAAGGCAGCGGTCCCTGGCCTGCTCAAGCTCACCCAGGTGCACCCGGCACCAGGCGACGTTGTTCAGCGCCGCCGCCCGCACTAGTTGCATGTCCGAGCTGGCGGGCGCGGCCGAGTCGCCGGGCGGGGCCGAGGCGAGTTCGAGCGCCTCATCCGATGCCCGCAGGCTCTCCCGGTGCAGTCCCTGATAGTCGTAGGCCTGGCTCAGCATCAGCGCCGTGCGCGCCAGCCCGACCCGGTCCCCGATCTGGGTGAAGAGCTCGTAGGCCCGGCCGAGCCAGGTCAGCGCCTCCGCGTACTCGCCCAGCGAGCTCAGCGCCGCGCCCAGCCCGCGCATGGCCCGGGCGTAGCCGTTGCGCTCGCCCCGCCGCCTGGCCGCCTCCACCGCCACGTGCTGGGTCGCGACCCCGTCGTGCCAGTGCCCGCAGACGTAGTAATAGGTCCACAAGACGACGGGGAACCGCCAGGCGTAATCGTCCATCTTCTCCTCGACGGCCAGCTCGATCGCCTTGAGCAGCACCTCGTACTCGCCGTCGAGCCACTCAAGCGCGGCCTGCTGGGTAGCGAACGCCTCCGGGTGCACGCCGGGCAGCGGGGGATCGAGGCGGATGGTGTCATGCCCCGGGTACAGCAGCACCCGGGCGGCATGGGCCGTCTGCAGGTAGTGGTCGAGGGTGCGAACAGTGAGCTCGGACCGTTCTGCCGGGGAAATCGAGTTGAGGGCCTGCTCGACCGCGTAGGAGCGCAGCAGGTCATGGAAGGCGTACCGGCCGGGGACGTGCTCGCTGATCAGGCTGGCCCGGGCCAGCTCGCGCAGCGCGGCGCGGGCCGCCGCCGGGGTGATGGCGGCCAGGCTGGCGGCGGCCGGGGCGGTGATGTCCGGGCCGGGATGCAGCCCGAGCAGGCGGAACATCCGCGCGGTCGGCTCCGACAGGTGCTGGTAGGACAGCGAGATGACCGTGCGGACGTTCGCGGTCGGGTCGCCCGCGTCAAGGGCGTCGAGCCGGGTGCGGATCTCGGCCAGCTCGGAGGTGAGCGCGGCGAGCCCCAGCCTCGGCTGGGCGGCGGCCCGCGCCACCACCACGGAAAGCGCCAGCGGGAGCCGGGCGCACAGCGCGGCGATGTCCTTGACCGCCTGCGGCTCGCGGCCGATCCGGTCCGGGCCGAGCCGGGCCGCGAGCAGCTCCTGCGCCTCCGTCTCGGTGAGGACGTCCAGGCTGAGCAGCCTCGCCCCTTCCGATGCCGCGAGCGCGGTCAGCTCACGGCGGCTCGTGACGATGACGAGACTGTGCGGCGAGGCCGGAAGCAGCGGCCTGACCTGGGCCACGTCGCTCGCGTTGTCCAGCACCAGGAGCATCTTGGCGTCCGCGACGCGGCTGCGGTACAGCGCGGAAAGGGCCTCGGTGCCCGCGGGGAACTGCGCCGGGTGCACACCGATCGCGGCCAGGAAGCTGCGCAGGACATCGGCCGGGTCGGCGGGCAGGCTGGAGGTGTCGAAGCCGCGCAGGTTGGCGTACAGCTGCCCGTCGGGGAACCTGGTGGCGACCTTGTGCGCCCAGTGCAGCGCGAGCGCGGTCTTGCCGACCCCGGCGGTGCCGCAGATGGCGGTGATGGCGACCGTGCCCGCCCGGTCGGCAGGCGCGCCCGCGGTCAGCTGGCGCAACTGCTGGTCAAGCTCCTCCAGGGCGGACGCCCGCCCAGCGAAGTGCGGCATCGCGGTGGGCAGCTGCGCCGGCGCCTGCGTCGCGGTGAGTGGCTGCGTGCTGGCTGGTGCCTGCGTCGCGGTCAGTGGCTGCGTGCTGGCCGGCGGCTGCGTGCTGGCCGGCGGCTGCGTGCTGGCCGGCGGCTGCGTCGCGGTGAGTGCCTGCGCGGGGACCGGCTGGGCGGGGACCGGCGCCTGCGCGGAAGCCGGCGGCTGGGTGGCGGCCGGCACGCGGAAGCGCGCGAGCAGGTCGGTGCCGGCCGTCTCGGGCAGCCCAAGAGCGCGCACCAGTGCCCGCAGCGAGCTCGGGTATGGCTTACGGGTCCGGCCCCGCTCCAGGTCCGCGATCGTCCGGACGCTTACCCCCGCCCGCTCGGCGAGATCCTCCTGCGTGAGGCCGGCCGCCTGCCGCTGCTGTCGCAGCCAGGCCCCGGGCGTCACGCTGGCCCCTGCCGTGCTCATGATCACCGCCTGCCCGTGATCACTCTCCTGTCCAATGCGTTACGCAACGCATTGATTACATTGAGTGTAACTGCATCGCCTTGCAATGAAAAGTGCCGTGACGCCGCGCCCGGAATCGGCGCCCGGTCGCGGCCGCGGGGCCGCCCCGACCGCCGCAGGAGGGGGGCGGACTAGTCCTAAAGGGCTAGATCCCACCACCTTCCCGAACGTTCCCTCCCTCGGCCGCGCCCTGCCCGGAGCTGCAGTTACCAGTGAAAGTTGCAGAGCATCGAGTGCTGAATGATGCAAGAAAGATGCCAGGGGGAGGTCGGGGCGCTGTGGAACGGTGTTGTGCGCGGTGAAGGTTGTTCCCCGCAATGGATGGGGCGATAGTCCGCTTAGTCCGCTTTAACTACGTCAATCGACGGATGAGTAGTTCGGAGGTATCAACTTTGTCACACGTACACCAGCTGTGACGAATCTTGCACTGCATGTCTATATCTCAAGAAATAATGGCTTCTTGTGACCGGCAGAACCCCGTGCGTGGCAACTCATGCGCCTGCCGGTAGCGAGAGGTAACGCCATGAGCCGCGCCCCAGGCACCCTTCCGGCCCAACGGGCATCCTTTCGCGACGTGTTCGCGGTCGCGGAGTTCCGCGCCCTGTGGGCATCGCAGGTCCTGTCGCTCGGGGGCGACCGGCTGGCCCTCGTCGCGCTGACCCTTCTTGTCTATGACCGAACCCGCTCGCCGCTGCTTGCGGCCATCGCCTTCGCCGCGGGGACGCTGCCCTACATCGTCGGGGCGCTGTTCCTTTCCAGCCTGGCCGACCGCTTCCCCCGGCGCACCGTGATGGTGGTCGCCGACGTCGCGCGGATGCTGCTCGTCGCCGCCATGCTCGTCCCTGGGATGTCCCTGGACGCGCTCATCGTGCTGCTGTACGCGGTGACGACGATCCAGCCGGTGTTCGACTCGGCCAAGGTCGCGATCGTGCGGGACGTGGTCACGGGCGAGCGCTACGTCCTGTCCGTGGCCGTGGTCCAGACGACGCAGCGGGTGATGATCGTCGCGGGAGCCGGCCTGGGCGGCCTGATCGTCGCCCTGGTGGGCGCCCGCTCGGCACTTGGCATCGACGCGGTCACCTTCGCCGCCTCTGGACTGATCGTGGGGCTCGCGCTGCGCAGCAGGCCCGCGGCCGATCAGTCGGATGACAAGCACAACCCGCTGGTCAACCTGGTGCAGGGCACGAGGCTGGTGTTCGGGGACAAGGCGCTGCGGACGGTGATGCTGCTTGGCTGGCTGGCCGCGTTCTACGAGTTGCCCTCGGCGCTGGCCGCACCCTACGCATCGAAACTCGGCGGAGGACCGGTCGCAGCCGGCCTGCTCATCGCGTCTACCCAGATCGGCTCGGTGGTGGCAATGCCGTACTTCACCAAGCGGGTCGGGCCGCTGACGCGACTACGCTGGATGGGACCGATGGCCGTGTGCACCTGTCTGGTGCTCGTGACAACCGTCCTCCGCCCAAGTCTCGCCGTCTCTATGGCGATCTTCGCGGTGGCCAACATGTTCACCGTCTACCAGATCGCTGCCAACACCGCGTTCGTGGAGAGAGTGCCAAATGAACGCCGTGGTCAAGCATTTGCCCTGGCCAATGCCGGTCTCATAGTCGGCCAGGGTGCGGGTTTCGCGATTGCCGGCGCGGTCGCGGAGGTGGTACCGCCCTCAACGGTGGTCGCGCTAGCGGGTGGACTCGGTGCCGTCGTCGCCTGTGGTCTGGCGCTGACCTGGCGGCAGATGCAGCCGGTGGTCGGGCGTCACTCTGCGAGGCATCTCGGCCGAGAGGCCTCGGTTACCAGGCAGGAACCGGTCCAGATGGTCAGGGTCAGGGGTTAGCAGATGCCTGCTGGCTCAGCTCAGGTCCAGGTGTCGCGCATTGCGGCTCGTCCCTTCTGTGCGATGCGGATGGCTTCGACGGTCACGCTGGTGACTTCAGGACCAGACGATGTTGCGCATGTCCCACTCCTTCTCTCCCGTCGCAGCAGGCGCTTTTCGCCTCCACGTCCACTGCGATCATCGCTTAGGCCTGGTGATACACCGGGCCGGTGCCAACACGGACCATTAAGCGCCCAGTTGTCCGGCGATGTCCGTGAAACTTGCATCAATGGCTACCTCGACCGGCAAGGATGGGTTATGGTAGCTATATGCAGCTAGTCATTTACGGTGAGCTGTTACTAGAAGGCAGACCCCGGTGTCACAGATGGAACGGTGGAGCATGGTAGCCTCGCCCCTCACCACTCGCTTCAAGAGGTGGGCGACGCCTTCGGACTGGGCGTGGTGGCAACTCCCGGTGAGGATGCGGTGCTACGTAGCAGCTGTGCCCCTTGCGGCGGTCCTGACGATCGCGGTCGCGGCCACCTACACTGACTGGCAGGCGTCGGACCTTGAGAAGTTCTTGCTGCTCATGGTCTGTGGGGTGATCTCGGTGGCCTCCACGCCCAAGATCGCCTACGCATCCCCGGGAGTCACCAGGGACTTTACAACAGTGTGGGTCCTGCCGACGGCAGTCTTGCTCCCGCCCGTGTACGCGGCGCTGGTGACGATTCCGATTTTCTTGACGCTGCATCTATGGGTCCACCGCGGGATCGTCTACCGCCGGGTCTTCACAGCTGCCTCCATCAGCCTGAGCTACGTATTGGCCTCGGTGGTGTTCCGGTCGCTGCCATCAGCAGTCGCGGGACCCTCGATCGGGTCGGGTACTCATGCCCTTACCTGGGGCCTCGTCGTAGCCCTCTGTTACGTCATAGGCAGCCGGGTCCAGCGTCTCATGATCTTTGTCGCAGTGAAGATGACCAGCTCAGACGTCCAGATCTGGCGAATGGAACTGAATCGCGAGGCGCTGCAGGGGCTTTTCGTGGAAGTCGATCTGGGGGTCCTGATCACGCTCGCCGTTGCTACCAGTCCTGCGCTGGTGGTTATCGCATTGCCTACCGTGATGCTCACCCGGGCGTTTCTGGTCAACCCGCTCCTGGTCGCACAGTCGCGAGTTGACTCCAAGACAGGCCTGCTGAACATCTCCACCTGGGAGCGCGAGGCCGAGGTGGAGCTTTCCCGCTCGATCAGGACTCGGACAGCGCTCTCCGTGGCCATCGTGGACATCGATCACTTCAAGCGGGTCAACGACAGCCACGGGCACCTTGTCGGTGACCGGGTGCTTAAGGCCGTCGCGACCGAGCTCAAGGGCCAGTTGCGGGATTACGACCGGGCGGGGCGGTTCGGCGGTGAGGAGTTCGTGCTCCTGCTTTCTCAGACGGACGAGGAGGACGCCTTCGGGATCGCCGAGCGGTTGCGACTGCACGTGGGCAACCTGGCCGTGCCGATCGACGACCGGCCGGAAGCCCCGGTCGTACGAGTCACCATCTCTATCGGCGTTGCCGCGATGGAGCGGGGTGAGCGGCGTGACCTGACCGACTTGCTGAGCGCGGCGGATTCGTCGCTGTACCACGCCAAGCAGACCGGGCGGAATCGGGTCTGCGCGGGAGCGCCGGTTCCGACGGGCCAGCTGGTGGGGGGAATCGCCGGCCAGATGGATTTCGTTCAGGGGGACGCCGCGGCCGCTTCTTTATGCCCGGCGATGTCACTCTACGCGGTCGTTACAGAACGTTATGAAATTGCAATTGCAGTTGCGCGTGCGGTAACGCTATGCAGTAACTTCCGGGTGCTACCACCCCGCCCCGCAGGTCACACTGCATCAACAGGGTGTCGATCACCCGGCCGTGCTTGTGGCCGACGGCCCGCAGCCGGCCAGCGTCAGTGAACCCGAAGGCGCGATGGAGGCTGACCGAGGCGTGACTGTCGTCGGCGATGACCGCGATGAGCTGCTCGAGGCCGGCTCCCGCGCAGTCCTGCACCAGGGCGCTGAGCAGGCGCCGGCCAAGACCAAGGCCGGTACGTTCTGGATGAAGGTAGATGCTGTCCTCGGCCGTGCGGTGGTAAGCCGGCTTCGGGCGCCAGGGAGCGGCGTAGGCGTACCCGGCCACCTCGCCATCGACGTCGGCCACCAGGAACGGCAGGCCGCGGGCGGTGAGGTCGGCGTGCTTTTGCTCCCAGTCCTGCTCGGTGGGGGGAGTGGTCTCGAACGTGGCGACGCTGCTCGTGACATAGTGCGCGAAGATCGCGGCCACGACGGCAAGATCGGCGTGGATAGCCGGACGGATGAGGGGCATGTGCACCCACGATATCGGCGCGCCCGCCGCGGGCTCCGTCGTCCCCGGGCACGCTCTCAGCATGTCCTCATGGCCGACATGCCACCGGGGCGGAGGGTGGTAGTGCCGCGTTCGGATATATTCGAAACGGAACGATGCTCCGTTAGCGGGTCGCCGTTCCGCCTTGTCAGACGGAGTCGGTAGGGGAGCATGGTGGCGACGACAAGCCAGCCCGCCCGGGGGCCAGCCCGCGGCAAGCGGGCCGACGCGCAGCGCAACCAGCAGGCGCTGCTTGCCGCTGCGGCCGAGGTGTTCGTCACCTCGGGCGTTGACGCGCCGATCCGTGAGATCGCCTCCAGGGCCGGCGTCGGGATCGGGACGATCTACCGGCACTTCCCGACGCGAGCGGATCTGGTCGTCGCCGTCTACCAGCATCAGGTCGAGGCCTGCGCCGAGGCCGGCCCGGTGCTGCTCGCCCGCGCGCCCTCCCCCTTTGCCGCGCTGCGTCAGTGGGCCGGCTTGTTCGTTGACTTCCTAGTCACGAAGCACGGGCTGGCCAACGCGCTGCAATCGGACAGCGGCGGCTTCGAGGCGCTGCACGGCTACTTCATCGACCGCCTGGCGCCTGTCTGCCAGCAACTGCTCGACGCCGCGGTCGCCGCCGGCGAGATCAGGACCCAGCTGCGAGCCCTGGAGCTGATGCGAGGCATCGGCAACCTCTGCGTCGGACGTGACCAGGACCCGAGCTATGACCCAAGCCAGCTGGTCGGCCTGCTGCTCGAGGGACTGCGCGCCGCCCCGCCTCCGGCGGCCTGAGGGATTGCGCGCGGCCTCGCCCCGGCGGGGCGGTCGTGCGGGCGGGACACGGCGCGGACGTGCTGAGCGACGTCCCCGGTCGCGACCGGGGGGACTTCCTTGAGGTGGCCGCGACTAAGGAGTACCCTGGCGAATTCGTCCTGCTTCGGGTGCACGAGGGTGGCTACATGGCGAACTTCTGCAAGTCCTCAGGCGCGCTGGCCCGCCAGTGGAGCCAGGCATCCAGTGGCGAGTACCTGGGCCTGTACCCGGCGTGCACCCTCGGCGCTCTGGCCGACCGTAAGCACGTCGCCGCCAGGAACTTCTCCGCGCTTGCCGCGCCCCGCGCTCGCCGGTCGTGACCGCCCGCCTGGCCGTGCCGCTGTCGGTGCTCGACTTGTGCCCGGTGCCGGCCGGGCAGGGAGCGGGCGAGGCGCTGCGCCGCAGCGTTGACCTGGCCCGCGTGGCCGACCGGCTGGGCCTGCAGCGGTTCTGGGTCGCCGAGCACCACAGCCTGCCCGGCATCGCCAGCGCGGCACCGGCCGTGCTCGCCGGCCAGATCGCGGCGGCCACCTCTCGCATCCGCGTCGGCTCGGGCGGCGTGATGCTGCCGAACCATCCGCCGCTGACGGTGGCGGAGCAGTTCGGCACGCTTGAGGCGCTGTACCCGGGGCGGATCGACCTGGGGATCGGGCGGGCACCTGGCACCGACCGGGCGACGGCGCGGGCCCTGCGGCGCGCCGCGGAAGGGCTGCCGGCCGCCGACTTCCCGGCCGAGCTGGCCGAGCTGCGAGGGTACTTCGCCGGCGGGCCGCAGCGGCCGGTCCGCGCCATTCCCGCGGAGGGCAACGCGCCGGCCATCTGGCTGCTCGGGTCCACCGGGTACAGCGCCGAGATCGCCGCCCGGCTCGGCCTGCCGTTCGCGTTCGCCTACCATCTCGGCGCCGCCAACGCCAGGCCAGCGCTCGCCCTGTACCGCCGGGCCTTCCAGCCTTCCCCGCTGCTCACCCGGCCGCGGTCGCTGGTCAGCGTGTTCGTCCTGTGCGCGGACGACGGCGACAGGGCGCACTGGCTGCACGGCCCGGCCCGGCTGTCGGCGCTGCGCCAGCGTGCCGGGCGACCGGCCACGGTGGCGAGCCCCGAGGAGGCGGCCGCGTACCGTTACTCGGCGGCCGAGCAGGACGTGATCGCCGAGACGACTTCCGCCCATGTCGTCGGCGATACGGCGACGGTCGCGGTGCGGCTGGGCCGCATCCTGGCCGACACCGCCGCCGACGAGCTCATGGTAACCACTACCACCTACGCGCACGCCGACCGGCTGGCCAGCTACGAGTCGCTGGTCCAGGCCATGGCCGGCCGGGTGGCGGCGGCGGACGGGGTCGCGCCGGCGCGCTGAGCCAGGAAGACCCAGCGCGCCCACTATGCGAAACGGCCGGGGTCAGCTGTCCCTGACGTCGCTCGCCCGGGCCGAGGAGAGCATGCCGGCCATGCCCGAGGTCCCGCTCAGGCCATCGATGCCGCCGAAGGCTTGTGTCCGGTGCGGATGGTTCACCGGCGCCGGCGACACCGACTGGACGCTGTCGCCCGAGCAGATCGCGGCCGGGTCGAAGGCGGCGGTGCCCGTGAGCACCTGCAGCAGCGACTCCGACGGCGGGCTGATCGCGGGGCCGATCACCTCCGCGCTTGTCGGGATGGCCGACGGGTGCACCGCCTCGCGGGCGGGCACGGGCCCGCGCAGCAAGACCTCCGCCAGGTTGCGGGCGTGGGAGTCGCGCGCGGTCAGCGGGGTCAGGCCGAAGGTCGACTCGATCAGCGCCAGGCTGGAGGAGTGCTCGAACGGCCCCTGGTGCACCACCCGGCGCCGCGCCAGGTTGCTGATCACCAGGGCCGGAACCCGGAAGCCGAGCTGCCGGTAGTCCGGCACCAGCTGGCCGTCGGTCGGCGTGGTGCTGTCGCCCGCGTGCGAGACGCTGGCCGGGTTGGTGTCGTCGATGACCCGGGGCGGTGGCACGTGGTCGTAGAATCCGCCCCACTCGTCGAACGTCACGATGAAGACCGTGTCGTCGAGGTAGCCGTTGTCGGCCAGCGCGTGGTAGGCGTCGGCGATGAAGCGCTCGCCCAGCCGGATGTCGGCCAGCGGGTGGTCGTCCCCGGCCGTTCCCGTGCCCTCATCGTCGAACGCGGGGTCGATGTAGCAAACGTTCGGCAGCGTATGGCTCTCGCAGGCCGCGACGAACGACGTGCCCGCGGACAGCGCGGCCGTGGACGCGTCAGCGTCGGAGAACGGGTGGAAGAACGCCTGGTACTTGAAGGTCGCGCCGGGCACGATCCCCGGGCTGGCCCACAGGGCGAGGAAGGGGGAGTCGCGGTAGTAGTAGCCGCCGGTGGGGATGCCGTCGGAGTTGGCCACCGGGGACAGCTGGTCCCAGATCGTCGGCAGCGTGGAGGGCGCCTCGGAGTTGTGGTCCCGGTCGGTCTGGGCCGCGTGCTGGTAGAAGCGGTTGGGGAACGTCTCCCCGGCGAACGAGCAGAAATAGCGGTCCAGCGTCGTGTAGTGCTCGGCCAGCGCGCCGATGACCGGCAGGTCCGGCAGGTGCTTGCGCGTCCCGTCGTGGTTCAGGTTGGTGTAGTAGCCGATCGGGAAGGTGTTCGCCGCCGCGAGCGTCACCCCAGTCAGGCCGGCCGGGGTCGTCGGCCGCTGGAGGAAGCCGTCCATCTTGCCGCCGTTGTGCTGGACGAGCCAGCCCTCCCAGCTGTGGTCCGGGTCGCTGTACCCGCAGCCCTGGAAGTCGGGGGCGAGCGGGTAGTTCGGGTAGGTGTTGCCGTCGGCCGAGGACGTGAACGTCAGGTCGTGCCGGCCATCGGCGCCTGGGAGCCAGCCGAGGAAGTGGTCGAAGGAGCGATTCTCCATCATCAGGATGACGATGTGCTTGATGCCGTGCGAGCCGCCTGGACGGATCGTCGGTGAGGCGTTGGCGACCGCCTGGGACAGGAGGTCGGCACCGGTGACGGCCAGGCCTGAGGAGGCGGCCGCTATCTGGAGGAACCTGCGACGCGAAAGCATCAGACAACGTTAAGCCGCTAAGGCAGACGGCAGCTCTCTAAAGGGTCGCTATTCGGCAAAATCTGCGGCTGACTAGGCTCTGATCGCGATAGTGGGTAATGACTAATTCTGTTGGTTCTGTTGCGATTCCCCAATGTTCATCGACTGTCCGCCCGCACATCCGGCTGTGCTCACCGGGGCGGCCCATCCTCGGTCTTGCCCCTTTACGGCCCGACATTGTGAGGTCGCGAAATAAGACTGCCCCGCTCCCGCACCGCCGTCGCCTCCCTGGGCGGCCTGGCCGCCGCGCTGACCCTCGCCGCGGCGGCGGCCCTGGCACCAGCCGCCCACGCGCAAGCCCTCATCCAGCCCGAGTCGTCCTCCGGCGTCGCCGGCTGGACCGAGACAGGCAGCTACCTCGAGAGTGCCCTGACCGCAGGCGAGGGCGTGGCCACCGTCACCCCGCCTGGCGGCACTCCTTACGAGCTCTACCGTGGCGTCGGGTCGGTCCCCTTCGCCGAGCTCGTCGCCGGCTGGACGCACATCGGTGACCCCGACTCGGCTAACGGCTACATCATCGACAACTTCCAGGGCTCAAGCAGCGGCAACAGCAAGATGTTCCTGCTGACCACGCCGTCGGGCTCCACCTACAAGTACACCCACACGCTGGTGTCAGGCGAGCTGTACAACAACTCATTCGACGCCATCTCGCCCGACACCCAGTGGATGGTCGCCGGGACCTGGGGCACGCAGGCCAGCCTGCAGATCTTCCCCACGCCCTACTTCAACAGCGAGACCAGCCCGGCCGGCGGCACGCTGAACCTGGCCGGCTACATCAACCTGAGCACCCCGGTCAACGACATCCAGGGCTGCGACTTCGTCTCGGCGACCGAGCTGATCTGCGCTTCCGACGACAGCAGCGAGTCCATCTTCGCCAACCAGTTCCCGCTCATCGAGGTCACGCTGGCCGCGCCATTGAACGGCAGCACGGTCACCGGCACGGTGACCGATCTCGGATCCATCCCGCAAAGCAGCGACTGCTCGGGGACCTTCGAGCCCGAGGGCGTCGACTACGACACCGCCACCGGCGTGCTCCGCGTCGAGATCACCCAGCCCAGCGTGTGCGAAGTCGCCACCACCGTCTACGAGTACCAGCAAGGCTAGCGCCGAGGATCCCGGGTCCCAGGGAAGTCACTAGACCACAAAAGAGTCCGCCCGCCGGCGAGGTATCGGCGGGCGGACTCGGTGGCCGGACCGCGAGGGGCCGGCCACCGCTCTGCTATCTGCTTCGCGCAGCGGTAAGAGCTAGCAGCTGCTCTGGTAGACGTCCTTCTTGACGCTGGGGGTGTTCATGTTCTGCTGGGTGATGGCGACAAGCGGCGTGCCGATGTTGGCCGTCACCGGCTTGCCGGTCAGCGCGTTGACCGCCTGCTCGACGCCGTCCTGGCCCTCGAGGTAAGGGCTTTGCGCCACCGCGAGCTGGATGACGTTCTGCTGCAGGGCCTGAATCTGCTGCGGGTCGGCGTCGAACGTCGCGACCTTAACCTTGCCCGCCCGGTCGGCGTGCTGCACGCCGGTCGCCGCGCCCTGCGCGCTGAGCACGTTGGTGGCGAACACGCCGCTCAGGTTCGGGTGAGCGGTGATGTCACCGGCCACCTGGCTGGCGGCGGTCGACGAGCTGTCGTTGTCGTACTGGGTCGACAGCACGGTGATGTTCGGGTACTTGGCCTTCATCTCCTGGTCGAAGCCCTGGATGCGCTGGTCGGTGGTGCTGATGCCCGGGTTGACGTCGATGACGGCGACCGTGCCCTTGCCACCGATCTGCTTGGCCAGGCTGTCCGCCGCCAGCTGGCCACCCTGCACGTTGTTCGAGGTGATGTGGGAGACGGCGATCGAGGGGTCGCTCGTCGTCGTGTCCACGAACACGAGCTTGACGCCCTCGCCGGAGATCCGCGTCAGCTCGGGGTTGAGCGCGGAGGAGTCGGTCGGGGCGACGATGAGCGCGTCGGGCTTGCTGACCGCCACGGCGTTGAGGATGGGCGCCTGCTCGCTCGCGCTGAAGTCCGAGGGCCCGGTCACGGTCAGGTTCACGCCGAGCGCCTTGGCCTCTGCCTCGGCGCCGCACTCCATCGTCACGTAGAAGTCGTCGCTCTTGGTCCCGACGACCAGCTCGAGGTTCTTGCCGCTCGCGCTCGAGCCGCTGCTGCTGCTGCTGCCGCTGCTGCTGCTGGCACTGCCACCGCTGGAACTTGAGCTACTACTGCAGCCTGCCACCATGATGGTGACGGCTGCTGCCGCGGCCATTCCGGTGGCCAGGGCGGTATAGCTTCTAGACATTCACTCCTCCTGGAGGGTTGAGACGCATCGTCGCGGTTCCGTCTAGGGATTAGGCACGTTCACGAAGCCGTCGCCGGATCTGGTCCAGGTAGACGGCGGCACCGAGCACGAGCCCGGTGAGGATGTACTGCCAGTACTGGTTAACGCCGACGATGACCAGGCCGGCTGCGAGCAGTTCGGGGATGAAGACGCCGATGAACGTCCCCAGCATCGAGCCGCGGCCGCCGAACAGGCTGGCCCCGCCGATCACCACCGCGGTGATCACCACGAGGTTGTCTTCCGAGTGCCCGGAGATCGTGGTGGTGGTGTAGTAAGCGAGGTTCATGATCCCGGCCAGGCCGGCCATCAGGCCACTGAGCGCGTAGATCTTGACGAGGTGCCAGTCGACGTTGATGCCGACCCGGGCCGCCGCCTCGGGATTAGAGCCGATCGCGTAGGTGTAGCGGCCAAACCGGGTGTAGGCGAGGATGGCGCCGAAGACGAGCGTGGTCAGGAACGAGATGATGATCTGCCATGACACGCCGCCCAGGCTGCCCTGCCCGATGGAGGAGAACAGGGTGTTCGGCACCGAGCGCAGGTCGGTACCCCCGGTGATCAGGTAGGAGATGCCCTCGGCTACGCCCAGTCCCATGAGGGTGGCGATCAGCGGGGGGATCTTGAGCTTGGCGACCGCGATCCCCTGCAGCGCGCCGAAGGCCGCGCCCGTGGCCATCCCGAGGATCGCCCCGATCCAGATCGTCCCCACGCCGGCGTTGGTGGCCCCATTGTGCAGGTAGTACTCGCCCGCGACCACGCCGGTCAGCACGAGCACGAAGCCAACGGACAGGTCGATGCCCGCCGTGAGGATCACGAACGTCTCGCCCACCGCCATCACCAGCAATGGTGCCGTGGTCTGCGCGGTCAGCGAGAAGTTGTTGAGCGTGAGGAACTTGCCCGGGGCCTCGATGGTGAATATCACCACGACGATGACCAGGGCGACGAACACCCAGCTCTCGCCCGCGGCCAGCGTGCGGCGAGCGATCGTGCGCAGGTCGGCCCGGCCGTTACCTGGCGAGGTCATTATTCCGCGGTCACGCGTGCTCGTGGCATCGGTACCCCCGGTTCCCGTGGTACCGGTGCTCATGATGCCCCCCTTTCGTTGCCGCTGCCCGCGGCCTGGCTCGTATCCGAGGTCTCTTCCATGGTCAGCGCGCCGGTCATGGCGCCGACGAGTTGCTCGACGGACGCCTCGGAGGCCTTGAACCTGGCCACCCGGTGGCCCATCCTCAGCACCTCGACCCGGTCGGCGACCGCGAGCACCTCAGGCATGTTGTGGCTGATCAGGACGACGGCGATGCCGCGGTCCCTGACCCGGCGTATGTTGTCGAGCACGCGCTCGCGCTGCACGACGCCGAGGGCCGCGGTGGGCTCGTCCATGAAGATGATCTTGCTGGCGTAAGCCACCGCGCGAGCGACCGCGACCGACTGCCGCTGGCCGCCCGACAGCGTCACGACCGGGGCGGTCACGTCCTTGAGCTGCACCCCGAGGTCGGCGAACGCGGCGACGGCGCGCCGGCGCATTTCCCCCTTGTTCATGACGTGCAGCGGCTTCAGCACGTTGAGCGGGCCGGACCGGTAGATCTCCCGGCCGAGGTGCAGGTTGGCCGCGGCGTCGAGGTCGGGAGCGAGCGCCAGGTCCTGGTAGACGGTCTCGATGCCATGGCGCCTGGCGTCCAGCGGGCTGCTCATCGTGACCGGGGTCCCGTTGACGCGGATCTGGCCCGAGTCCGCCCTGATCGCGCCGGATAGCGCCTTGACCAGTGTGCTCTTGCCCGCGCCGTTGTCGCCTATCAGCGCGGTGACCTCACCGGGGTAGGCGCTGAAGTTTGCCCCGTCGAGTGCCAGCACGCTGCCGTAATGCTTGGTCAGCTCACTGGCTTCCAGGTAGGGCGTGGAGGCCTCCGTCACCGTTTGACTCCTCCGCGTTGAGATTCTTTGGTAACGTTCACTTCGATGCGCCCCGATTGTCTGACTATGTCCACCGGGATGTCAAGCCTTCCGCTGACCCAAGATGTGGCCAAGGACGTCGATGTCTCGCTCTGATCACGAAACTTCCGCTTTGTGAGCGCGTGTGCAGGGGCTGGCGGTCAGCTCGGGTAGTCATGGTAACGTTCGCATAGACATGCGAGGATTGCGATGAACACGCCCCCAGAGGACAGAACCGGCGCCGGGGCAGCTGCGCGGCCGACGATCCGGGACGTGGCGCGGCTGGCCGGAGTCAGCCCCATGACCGTCTCACGCGTCATCAACGGCGGCCAGTCGGTACAGCCGGAGACGGCGGCCAAGGTCGACCGGGCCATCCGCAAGCTCGGCTACCAGCGCAACGACGCGGCCAGGAACCTGCGCATGCGCGGCAACCTCACGCTGACCATCGGGCTGCTCGTCGACGACATTGCCAACCCGTTCTTCTCCGCGCTCGCCCGCGCGGTCGAGGACTCCGCGCGCCTGCACGATTACCTGGTGCTCATCGGCAGCTCGCAGAACAGCCTGGAGCGCGAGCGGGAGCTGATCTCTGCGTTCTGCTCGCGTCAGGTTGACGGCCTCATCGTGGTGCCGTCCATGGGCAGCCACCGGTTCCTGGCCGCCCAGATCGAGCGGGGCACCAAGGTCGTGTGCGTGGACCGGCCGGCCGCCGGGCTGGCGGTCGACACCGTCCTTGTCGACAACCGGCCGGCCGCGCACCAGGCGGTCATCCGGCTGCTCGGGCAGGGCCACAGGCGGATCGGCTTCCTCGGGGACGACCAGGACATCTGGCCGGTCAGGGAACGGTTCGAGGGCTTCCTCTCCGCCTTCGCCGACTCAGGGGCGGCGCCCGACCCGCTGCTCGTGCGGCACGGTCTGCGCAGCCGTCAGGCTGCCGCGGTGGCCGCCGCCGAGCTGGCCGCGCTGCCCGCGCAGTCTCGGCCGACCGCGCTGTTCACCGCCAATGACCTGGTGACCATGGGGGTCATCGACAGTGGCATGCACGCGCAGCTCGCGCTGGTCGGCTTTGACGACTTCGCGCTGGCCGACAAGCTGACCCCGCCGATATCCCTCGTCGCGCAGGACCCGGACGTAATCGGCACCACCGCGGCCACCCGCCTGTTCTCGCGCATCAACGGCGATGTCACCCCGCCGCGGGAGCTGATCCTGCGAACGAGGTTCATCTCCCGTGGTTCCGAGGAGGTCAGCCCCCAATCGACTACGGACCGCATCAGGACATAGCTCATAATAATCAGACAAACCGTCTTGACGCTTTCAGCCTGAACTACCCAAGATGGGCATGAAGAGTTGCTGACATCGTTGTCATCGACGGTTACGGATCCGGGATAACCCCAGCTCCCTGATCCGAAGTATGCCCGCCCCGGCGGACGTCTCCGTGGTGACGACGTTCTTCCCCCCGAGGAGGGTCCAACGTTGAGACGCATACGAGCGTCGGGCATTCGCCGGCTATCGGCGGTGCTGATCCTGACGGCGGCAGGTGCGCTGTCGTTGAGCGGGATGGCCAGCGCCGCCACCCCAAGCCCCAGCCCGTCCGCCACCCCAAGCCCCGGCGCATCGGCCGGGCCGTCCGCGTCGCCGAGCAGCGGCGCGGCCGCGAAGAAGGGCATCACCTGCGCGGTGACCAGCAGCGGGCATCTCTCCGACTGCCAGAAGCCCGTCGCCTCGAGCAAGCTACCGACCGGCGCGCGCAACGGCGGCATCGTCGGGCAGCCGAGCTCGGATCTGGCCAGCCTCGTCGACACCCGCACCTGGACAACCGGCGGCGGTAACACCTTCCCGGGCGCGGACGTGCCGTACGGCATGGTTCAGTGGTCCCCGGACACCATGCCCAACCGCAACGCCGGCGGCGGCTACAGCTACACCGACACCACGCTCACCGGCTACGCCCTGACCCACGTCTCGGGACCGGGCTGCAGCGCCGCTGGCGACGTGCCGATCCTGCCGGTCACCGGCGCGCTCCCCTCGGGCAACCCGAACAACGTGACCACCCCGTTCAGCCACACGAACGAGGTCGCGCAGGCGGGCTACTACTCCGCCCAGAGCAACGGGTCGACCGATCCCATCACCTCGCAGTTCACCGCCACGCCGCACAGCTCGATGGGCCAGTTCACCTTCCCCTCGGGGAGCGACGCCGGCTTTGACATCAAGCTGCAGGACAGCCAGACCACCGTCAGCTCCGACACCGCGCAGGTCGTCGGCAACGACGAGGTCCAGGGGTCGGTGACCACCGGTGACTTCTGCGGTGAGGGCGTCAACGACGGCCAGTCGCAGCAGTACACGGTCTACTTCGACATCAAGTTCAGCCAGCCGTTCACCACGTCGCAGGTCATCACGGCCTCGGGGCAGACCAGCCCGCAGGCGGTCTACGTCGACTTCGGCACGTCCACTCCGGTCGTGCAGGCGAAGGTCGGCATCTCGTTCGTCAGCACAGCGAACGCGGCGCTCAACGTGCAGGCCGAGAACCCGGGCTGGAACTTCGGGGCGGTCAAGGCCACGGCGCAGGGCAGCTGGGACAAGCTGCTTGGCAAGATCAACGTCTCTGGCGGGTCCTACTCCAAGACCCAGGAGTTCTACAGCCTGCTGTACAAGGACTTCATCGACCCGCAGGTCACCAGCGACGTCAACGGCCAGTTCATGGGGGCCGACGAGAAGGTGCACACGCTCGCGGCCGGGCAGAAGAACCAGTACGGCGTGTACTCCGGCTGGGACATTTACCACACGCTCGCACAGCTCCAGGCGATGCTCGACCCGGCGGCCGCCTCTGACCAGGCCCAGTCGCAGGTCAACTACTACTCGGAGGACAAGATCCTCCAGCAGTGGGGCTACTACGAGAAGAACAACTACGTGATGGTCGGCGACCCCGAGGACTCGATCATCGCCGACTACTACACCTTCGGCGGGCGCAACTTCGACACCAAGCAGGCGCTGACCGACATGCTCACCCAGGCCACCACGACCAACGACGTGCGGCCGGGCGAGGGCCTCGAGCAGAAGTACGGCTACCTGCCCGAGGACGGCACCTACAACCCCTGCTGTAACGCCCACGGCGTCATCGCCACCCAGCTTGAGGACGACGAGGCGGACTTCGCCCTGTCGAGCTTCGCCCAGGACCTGGGTGACACCAAGGACGCGACCATGCTGAAGGCGCGCGCCAACAACTGGGAGAACGTGTTCGACCCGAACAATGACCTGCTGACCGCCCGGTACGAGAACGGGCAGTTCGAGCAGGGCATCGTTCCGACCACGCAGCAGAACAACGAGCCCGACTACGTCGAGGGCGACGCCTACGAGTACCTGTGGGACACCCCCGACGACTACCAGACGCTCGTCAACCTGCTCGGCGGCAACGCCAAGGTCGCCCCGGCGCTGCAGGCTTACGTGTCGCAGCCGAACGGGAACGGCATGTACGACGAGATCGCCAACGAGTTCGACCTGGGCGAGCAGTTCGGGCTGGACTACGCGGGCGACCCGGCCGGCGCGCAGGCCGCGGTGCGCAACATCGAGAACACCGTCTACCTGCCCGGGCCGAGCGGCCTCGACAACAACGACGACCTCGGCGCGGAGAGCTCTTCCTACCTGTGGCAGATGCTCGGCCTCTACCCGGAGAACCCGGGTGACGACACCCTGCTGCTCAACAGCCCAGGGTTCCCGCACGCGCAGATCACCCTGTCCAACGGGCGCAAGATCACGATCAACGCGCCCGACGCCAACAGCGAGTACTACGTCAGCTCGCTGAAGATCAACGGCACTCCTGACCAGAAGCTCTACACGAGCTACAGCGACCTGAGCCGCGGCGCCACCCTGGACTGGACGCTCAGCTCGAAGGCCACCAGCTGGGGCAGCGCGCCGCAGGACGCGCCGCCGTCCGACACCTCGGGCACCTCGGCCACGGTGGGCTACCTGGCCAACCAGACCGCGCAGGTCGCTCCGGGCAACTCCAGCACGCTCACCATCGGCGCCAACAACGCCACCAACCAGCCGCAGAAGGTGAAGGTCGCGATCACGGCGCCGTCCGGGGTCACGATCTCGCCTAGCTCGGCGACGATCGAGGTTCCGCCGCACGGCACGGGCACGACGAAGCTCACCCTGACCGCAGGCGCGAGCACCACGCAGAACTTCTACTCCGCACCCGTCACGCTGACCACGGAAGGCACCGGCCAGACCCAGTCGCTGGACCAGACCGTCCTGGTCGCCGCGACCGGCAGCCTGCTGTCGACGTTCAACAACGTCGGCATCTCCGACAGCACCGATGAGGCCGCGGGCAACTTCGACGGCGGCGGGTTCAGCTACTCGGCGGCCGCCCTGTCGGCCGACGGGTTCAACGCCGGGCAGGACGTCACGGTGAACGGCGTGAAGTTCTCCTGGCCGCTGCCCACTGACGGATTCCCCGACAACACGATGCCCGCCGGGCAGACCGTCACCGTGAGCGCGGCGGCGGGGACGCAGACACTGGCGTTCCTCGGCTCCGCGACCAACGGCCCGGTCTCCGGGCCGGTCACCCTGCACTACTCCGACGGCAGCACCAGCAACTACTGGCTGGGACTGTCCGACTGGACCCTGAACGGCGGCAGCAGCAAGACGCCGGCGTACGGCAACACGGTGGCGGCCTCGACCACCTACCGCAATTGCCCAGGGTGCAGCGGCGGGCAGCAGACCGTCGGCACCGACGTGTTCTACACCGCGATCCCGGTCGACGCCAGCAAGACGCTCACCAGCGTCACGCTGCCCGACGGCACGAGCAACGGCAATGAGCACATCTTCTCCATCGGCACCTCCACCGCGGCCATGACCGGCCCCGTGGTCACCTCGCTCAGCACCACGAGTGCCAAGGCGGGCGACCAGGTGACGATCAACGGCTCCGGCTTCGGTTCCTCGCAGGGCAACGGCTACGTGGCCTTCAGCGACAACGGGACCAACTGGGGCTCGCCCGGCAACACCGCGGCCTTCACCGTCGACAGCTGGAGCGACACGGCGATCACCTTCACCGTGCCCACCCCCAGCGGGACGAACGGGCAGTACGCGGTCTGGCCCGGCACGCCGGCCTCGGTGATGGTGGTCGACAACTCGGGCGACGTCTCCGACAGCCCCGAGCTGGAGATCACGCCGACCGCCAGCGCGGCCGACTACTACAACAACGTCGGTATCTCGAACGACGGCGACACCACGTGCGCCGCCGACTTCGACGGCGACGGGTTCAGCTACTCGGCGCAGGCCCTGGCGGCAGCCGGCCTCACGCCTGGCGGCACGGTCACCGCCGACGGCCTCACGTTCACCTGGCCCAACGTCGCGTCCTGCGCGAATGACAACATCCTCGCGGCAGGACAGACGATGCTGGTCAGCGGAGCGAGCGGAGCGAGCAAGCTCGGCGTGCTCGAGTCGTCAGGCAACGGCAGTACTTCCGGCCCGATCACCATCACCTACACCGATGGCACGTCAACCACCGAGACCCTGTCGTCCAGTGACTGGGCGGGAGGCCCCGGGCCTAGCGAGACCGCGGCAGCGACGATGAGCTACCGCAACGCCGACGGCGGCGGAAACCAGGCGATCACGATGTATGTCTACGCCACCACGGTTCCGATCGACTCGTCCAAGACGGTGGCCTCGGTCACCTTCCCCAACATCAGCAACGCAGTCAGCGCCAACGCGGCGATGCACATCTTCGCGGTTACCACGGGCTGACGTCCTGACAACGAGCCCGCCCGCTGACAGCATGTCAGCGGGCGGGCTCTTACTACTATTAGTTGCTACTATCCGTGAATTCAACGAGGAGCCTGATGGAGCGCTCGCGCCCCACCATGAAAGACGTGGCGATTGCCGCCCGCGTTAGCCTGAAGACGGTCTCACGCGTCGTCAATGGCGAGCCCAGCGTCACCCCGGACACCGAGCAGCGGGTGCGTGAAGCGATCGAGACACTCGGGTTCCTCCGCAACGGCAGCGCGCGCATGCTGCGCACCGGGCAGGCCGGGACCGTCGGGTTCGTCGTGGAGGACATCGGCGACCCGTTCTACTCGGCGGTGTCACGCGGCATGGAGCACGTGATGAGGGACCGCGGGTCGCTGCTGCTCAGCGGGTCAAGCGAGGCGGACGCCGCGATCGAGCGCAAGCTCGCCCTGGCGTTTTGCGAGCGTCGCGTCGACGGGCTCATCGTGGTACCGACGAGCGCGGACCACAGCTACCTGCTGCCCGAGATCACCGCGGGGATACCCGTGGTCTTCGCCGACCGGCCGCCGGGGCGGATCGACGCCGACGCCGTGCTCTCCGACAACGTCGGCGGCTCGCGGCAGGCGACCGCTCACCTGCTCGCGGGCGGGCACCGCCGGATCGGGTACCTCGGCGACAACCCTGAAATTTTCACCGCGCAAGAACGGCACCGGGGTTACCTCGAGGCGATGAGCGGTGCGGGCGTGCCGGTCGCGCGGCCGTGGGTCGCGATGGGATCGACAACCAGTGGCAAGGTGCGGGCTGACCTGGCGCGGATGCTTGAGCCTCCCGCGCCGGTCACCGCGCTGATCTGCGGAAACAACCGAATATCCGTGCTGGCCCTGCACGCGCTCGCGCTGCTGGACGTCGCCCTCGCGGTGATCGGCTTCGACGACTTCGAGTTCGCCGACCTCCTGCACGTGACGGTCGTCGCCCAGGATCCGGGCGAGCTCGGCCGGCAGGCCGCTGAGCTACTGTTCCAGCGGATGGACGGCGACTCCACGCCGTCGCGCCGGATCGTCATCCCGACCCGCCTGGAGCAGCGCGGGTCCGGCGAGTTGCCCCCCATGGCGTCCTAGCCCGCGCAAGCTGCCCCTCCTGCCCGGCCTGGCTTCCGTGAAGAGCGTGGCCTGGCGCGCCACCGCCGGGCGCCCACCGATTATGACCAAGAAGGGAAGACCGTGAGCGAGCCTGGAACCGAGCCATGGCGCCGAACCGAAATGAGCCGGCTGATCGCCTTCGGACAGGGGGCCGCATTGCCTGGGGGCGGGTTCGGATGGCTCGGCGCCGACGGCGCAGTGGACGAGACCCAGCCGTGCCCGCTGTATGTCAACGCCCGCATGACCTATGTCTTCGCGCTCGCGCACCTACAGGGCGTGGCCGGGGCCGACGCGCTGGCGGCCTCCGGCATCGAGGCCCTGGCTCGCCGCTACGCCGACCGCGCGAACGGTGGCTGGTTCGCCAGCGTGGCCGCGAGCGGACAGGTCGTCGACTTCACCAAGAGCAACTACGCGCACGCGCACGTCCTGCTCGCCGCGGCCAGCGCCGCGGCCGCGGGGATAGCCGGCTCCGAGGCCACCCTCGCGGCCGCGGCATCGGTCATCGAGCAGCATTTCTGGTCCGACGCCGAGGGCTGCGCGCTCGAGTCCTGGGACGCCGGCTTCACCGAGCCAGAGCCGTACCGCGGCGCCAACAGCAACATGCACTCGGTCGAGGCCTACCTCGCCGCGGGCGACGTCACTGGCGACCCCGTCTGGCACGCTCGGGCCGCCTCGATCGCCACCCGCCTGATCGGTCAGGCCCGGGATCATTCCTGGCGGATACCCGAGCACTACGACAAGCAGTGGCGGCCCCAGCAGGAATACAACGCCGACCGTCCCGACGACCAGTTCCGGCCGTATGGCACCACGCCGGGCCACTCCTTCGAATGGGCGCGCCTGCTGCTGACCCTCGAGGCCGCGCAGGCCGACCCGCCGGCCTGGCCGCGGGAGGCGGCGATCGCGCTCTTCGACACGGCCGTCGCCGACGCCGAGGGCTGCGACGGGCACCCGGGCCTCATCTACACCGTCGACGGCGACGGCCAGCCGGTCATCGCCGCGCGGCTGCACTGGGTGGCGTGCGAGGCCATCCTGGCGGCCGACGCCCTGCACCGGCGCACGGGCGAGGAACGCTTCGCCGCCGCCGCGGCGCGGTGGTGGGGGGAGGTCGACCGCTACTTCCTGGACCGGGAAGGCGGCGGCTGGTGGCAGGAGCTTGGAAAGGACATGGCCCCGGCCACCTCGATGTGGCCGGGCAAGCCGGACCTGTACCACTCCTATCAGGCCCTGCTGCTCCCGTCGCTCCCGCTGAGCCCGACGCCCGCCACCGCGCTCGCCCGGCAGCGGCTCGGTGCCGGGCGTCTCGACCAGGCCTAGTCAACGAAGGCTTGTGTCCGGTGCGGCCTTAACGCCGTACCGGACACAGGCCCACTGCCACCGGGGCAGGACCGGGGCTAGGCGGTCACGTCCCTGCGGGCGAAGGTGATCCACGCGGCCGCGATCGCCACCCCGATGTAGACCGCGGCGACGACCAGCCCATGGCTGTAGGTGATGCCGAAGTCGGAGTTGCCGCCGCCCGCGATCGTCGACAGCGAGATCCCCGGCAGCCACGGTGCCGCGCTCGGCACGATGCGGGTCAAGATGAACTGCTCGATGACCAGCAGCCAGGCGAAGCCGACGATGACGGCCGCCACGGCCGAGCGCAGGAACTGCCCGATCACCAGGCCGAGGATGCTGTAGCCGATCACCGCAAGCTCGATGTTGCCTAGCGCCTTGAGCAGGTCCTCCAAGCCGGTACCCGTGAACCAGGCACTGGTCGAGACACCGCGCGACTGGGCCATGACGTTGGCGACGAGGAACGCGACGACCGCGGCGAACGCCGTGGCGAGCACCATGAATGTGATCACGGCGAGCATCTTGCCGGTGAGCAGGGTGACGCGGCGCGGCTGGCGAACCAGCAACTGGCGCAGCGTGCCCAGGCTGTACTCGCTGGCGGTCTGGGCGGCGGCGGTGCCGAACGCGACCACGCCAAGCAGGAACGTGGCCCGGGTGAGGCCGAAGACCAGGCCGTTAGGCCGGGCCAGCTGCTGCAGCGAGGGCAGGCCACCGCCGCTGCCGTGGGCCGTCGCATTGCTGAATATCAGCAGAACGAACAGCGAGGAAGCGGCCGCGAGGCCGAGGAATGTGGACAGCAGCAGGCTCTTGCGCTTCAGCTTGACCCACTCGCTGCGGTACGACGCGACGATCACCTGATCGCTCCCATCTCCTGGCCCGGGCTCATGGCCGCGTTCGCCCCGGTCAGCTCGAAGAACAGGTCCTCAAGGCTGTGCGTGCGCTCGGAGATCTGCCGCAGCGTGATGCCGCCGCGCGCGGCGAGCCGGTTCAGGTCGGCCGCGCTGACCCCCGAGGCGGGCACGACCGCCGTGCCGTCGGCTTGACTGGCCGCTACCGACAGGCCGGAGACCTCAAGGATCCGGGCGAGCTGCCCAAGGTCGGCGGCGTGCTCGGGCGCGACCACGATGTCCGGCCGCCGCCGCGCCGCCAGCTCGGCCACCGGTCCCTGGTGCACCAGCCGGCCGCCGCGGATCATGACGATGTGGTCGCAGACCTGCTCGATTTCCGAGATGAGGTGGCTTGACACCAAGACGGTGATCCCGTCGTCGGCGAACGACCTGATCAGGCCGCGCATCTCGACGATGCCCCCCGGGTCAAGGCCGTTGGCAGGCTCGTCGAGGATCAGCAACTCGGGAGCGGGCAGCAGGGCCGCCGCGATGCCAAGCCGCTGCTTCATGCCCAGCGAGTACGAGCGGTACTTGTCGCCCGCGCGGGCGGTCATTCCCGTCCGCTCGAGTGCCGGGTCGATGGCCGCGGCCGGTATCCGTCCAAGCCGCGCCAGCGACTTCAGGTTGTCCCGCCCGCTCAGCTGCGGGTAGAACGCGGGCGACTCGATGAGCGCGCCGACCTTGTGCAGGTAGCTGGCCGGATCGGTGAGGCTGCCGCCGAGGATTGACCCCCTTCCTGCGGTGGGGCGAATGAGGCCGAGGAGCATCCTGATCGTCGTCGTCTTGCCGGCCCCGTTCGGGCCCACGAACCCGCAGACCGAGCCCCGGGGGATGGCGAGGTCGACGCCATCCACCACGGTCCGGTCACCAAAGCGCTTCGTAAGCCCGTCCGTCGACACCGCAAGCAAGGAACCCGGCGGCTCCCCCGTCCGCCGCGTCACCGCAGTCACTGTCATGCTGGAACACTACTGGCCAGGCCCTCGCCGTAGCCTCCTCCGCGAGGCCAGTCTTGGCCGCCGTCTGCGTCCTCAGGTAGTAAGCCAAAAGGACCAGGCCCGCGGTCGCGGGGCCGGACGCGGTACGGTCAAGGGATGACAAGCCAGACGAGCAAGGCGGCCGGGTTCCTTGCCCTGCATCGCGGGGGAGACCCACTGCTGCTGCCGAATCCCTGGGATCAGGGAAGCGCGAGGCTGCTTGCGTCCCTGGGGTTCAGGGCGCTGGCCACCACCTCTTCCGGCTTCGCCGCGACCCTGGGCCGGCCCGACGGCTCGGTCAGCCGCGAGGAGGCCATCGCGCACGCCGCCGTCATCGTGGCGGCCACCGACCTGCCGGTCTCCGCCGACCTGGAGAACTGCTTCGCCGATGACCCAGGCGGGGTCGAGGAGACCGTCACCCTGGCCCTGCGGGCGGGGCTGGCGGGCTGCTCGGTGGAGGACTTCACCGGCAACGCTGACGACCCCGTCTACCCGATCGGGCTGGCCGCCGAGCGGGTCGCGGCGGCCGCCGGGGCCGCGCGCTCCGGCGGCTCGCGGCTGGTCCTCACGGCGCGGGCCGAGAACTACCTGCACGGGCGCCAGGACCTGAACGACACGATCACCAGGCTCCAGGCCTACCAGGCCGCGGGAGCGGACGTGCTCTACGCGCCCGGCCTGACCAGCCTGGCCGACATCAGGCGACTGGTCCAGGCCGTCGACCGTCCGGTGAACGTGCTCGCCCTGGCCGGCGCACCATCGGTCAGCGAGCTGGCCGAGGCTGGCGTGAGCCGGATCTCGGTCGGAGGTGCCTTCGCCTGGGCCGCCTACGGCGCGCTGGCCGACGCGGCCACCGAGCTCCGCGACAAGGGCAGCTACGGCTACCTCGCCAACAGCGCGACCGGACGCGAGGCCTTCAGGCGCGCCGTGTAGCCCGGCGCGGGGCGCCGGGTGAGATTTCTTCCCGATTGCCTCTTTATTGGGCAAACGCGGTGCGACCGTGGTGGGGGCTGTGACAATCTGTCCGAGATCCGGTTCACTGAAGAGATCGGGAAGATTGCTAACTTATGACACGGTGGAGCCTGCGCAGGCGCCGTCCGCGGACCAGCAGCGCCGACCCGGGCACCAGCCGATCTGAGGTCTCCCGCCCCGACGCGCCCCACCCCCCGTCCGGCGACGTGCACCAGCGCGCCTCCGATGACGCGCACCACTCCCCGTCCGACACGGCCGGGGTGGAGGGCTATCGGCCCGCGGACGGCCACTCCGTGGCGGACAGCCACCCGTGGCAGGAGCGCCCCGCCAGCTACCTGCGGGAGGCCACGTTCACTCCCGTGCTGCGGGCCGAGGCGGCGACGCCCCAGCCGTCAGGCGCGTGGCCGGAAATCTGCGAGCAGTTCGGCCTGCACCTGCTCGTCCTGGCCGAGCAGCTGCGGATCTCGCTCGACGAGCTCGAGGCGGACGAAGCCGATCCTGAGCGCCTGCAGCGGCTCTACCGGATCGACCACGCGGTCACCCGGATGCGAGCCGCGAGCCGCGACCTGCGGACGCTCGCGGGCCGGGACGGCGACGAGCTCGCGGGCCCTCCGACGTCTCTGCTCGACGTCATTCGGCTGGCCCAGTCGGCGATCGAGCGCTACACCCAGGTGACGATCGGGAAGGTCACGGACCTGGCCGTCCTCGGCTATGCCGCCGACGACGTCGGGTCGCTGATGGCCGCGCTGCTCGACAACGCCACCAGGTACTCGCCCGGGCTGGTGACCGTGAGCGCTCACCTCACCGGGGACGGCAGCGTGCTGTTCCGGGTGGAGGACACCGGCATCGGCATTACGTCGGACATGATCAGCGGGATCAACGCGATGCTGAAGGGCCCCGTCCGCGAGGTCGACGACAGGACCGGGCTGCACTCGGGGTTCCCCGTGGTCCACAGGATCGCGCGCAAGCACCAGATTGAGGTGCGGCTAGCCGGGCGCCTGGGCCCGGCCAACGGCACTACCGCGATGGTCACGCTGCCCGCCCATCTGCTCTGCGAGATCCCGCAGGAGCCGCTGAGCAGGCCGGCCTCGCCCCCCGGGCCGCGACCGCCGGCTGAAGGCGTCACCATGCTGAGTGCGGCCAGGCGCAGGACACCCAGGCCCGTGCCGCTCGAGCCGCCAGTGCGATCAGGGGTAGAGCGAACCGGGCCGGAGCGATCAGGGGCCGAGCGAACGGGCCCGGAGCAAGCAGGGCTGGAGCCAGCCGGCGAGGCGGACCAGCCCGCCAGCGAGCCGGCCCTGACTGACGGCCTCCCGCGCCGGGAGCGCGGCAGCCTGCGCGGCGACAGCCCAAGGCGCGACCGCAGCGGAGCGGATGACGACTCGCCGCCCCCGCTGTCACCGGAGGTCCAGGCGGCGGCCCGCCGCGCCTTCGCCGATGACATCGCCGCGTTCACCACGGGCATCACCGATTCGATTGGGAAAGGAAGGGCGTCGCAATGACAACCCCGGTGATCCCGCGGGAACCCAAGGACTTCGGCTGGCTGCTCGATAACTTCGTCGCATCGACGCCGGGCGTGCGGCACGCGCTGATCGTGTCCTCTGATGGCCTGCCGCTCATCACGGCGGGCGGCATGTCGCCTGACCTGGCTGACCCGCTCGCCGCCATGACCAGCGGGATCATCAGCCTTGGCAACTCCATCGCCGACAAGGTCGGGGACACGCGCTGCGAGCAGCTGATGCTGAAGTTCCCCGCGGGCCACTTCCTCTTCATGGGCATCGGCAACCTCGCGGGGTTCGCGGTGCTCGTCAGCCAGGGGGCGAACCTGGGCGTAGTCGGCCATCAGATGGCCCAGCTCGTGGACGCCGTCGGGCACGTGCTCACGCCGCAGCTCCGCGATGACCTGCGCCGGATGGGTGCCACGAACAGAAGGCAGCCATGAGCGCGAACCCCTGGGTCCGCCCGTACGTGCTCACCGGCGGGCGGACTACGACCAGGCACAACCTGTACGTGCACACGCTGGTGTCGGCGTCCTGGTTCGATCCCGCCGTCGCGGCCCGGCTGTCGCCGGAGGCCCGCAGGCTGTACGAGCAGGCGTCGACAGGTACCCAGTCGGTAGCGGAGTTGTCCGCTCACTGCGGCGTGTCCCTCGGCGTGACCCGGGTCCTGCTCGAGGACCTGGCCGCCGCGGACAGGATTGCGGTCAACGAGGACGACTACGCCTCACCGTACGACCACCGGCTGCTGAAGAGAGTGATCGATGGCCTCCGCAAGCACGCCTAACCGCACGTCGGCGGGTGCCTCGTCGGCCAAGCTTGTCGTCGCGGGCGGGTTCGGCGTCGGGAAGACCACGCTCGTCGGCGCCGTGTCGGAGATACCGCCGGTCAACACCGAGGCGTGGATGACCGAGGCGAGCAAGGCCGTCGACCCGGTGACCGGCGGGCCGGGAAAGATGACCACCACGGTGGCGATGGACTTCGGGCGGATCACGCTGGGCTGGGACCTGATCCTTTACCTGTTCGGCACGCCCGGCCAGCCACGCTTCTGGCCGATGTGGGATGACCTGTGCCGCGGGGCCAGCGGCGCTGTGGTGCTCGTCGACACCCGCCGTCTCGACGCGTCCTTTCCCGCGGTGAACTACTTCGAGAACGACTCGGACGTGCCGTTCATCGTGGCGGTGAACCTGTTCGACGGCGTGCAGACCCATCCGCTCGACCAGGTGCGTGACGCCCTTGGCCTCGCTGACGCGGTGCCGCTCGTCACCTGTGACGCGCGGGACCGCAAGTCGGCCGTCAGGACGCTGCTGACGAGCCTGACCAACACGATGGACACGACCGCGCCCGCCGTCGTGCCCTGACGTCCGCCCCGGGACACCGCTTGAACCCTCACAGAAATCCACAAGGAGTTGACGTGCGCAAGATCCTGATCGTCGGCGCCGGCCAGTCCGGTCTTCAGCTGGCTCTCTCGCTGCAGGCCGAAGCTTACGACGTGACGGTGATGTCGGCCCGCACCCCCGACGAGATCCGCGGCGGCTGGCCCACATCGACCCAGGTGATGTTCGACCCCGCCCTGAGCCTTGAGCGGGAATACGGCCTCAACCTGTGGGAGGACCAGGCTCCGCGGATACCCGCCGTCGGAGTCTCGCTGGCCCCGGCGCCGGGGACCCGGGCGTTCAGCTTCTGCGGGCCGTGGGATCCGTACGCCATGTCGGTGGACCAGCGCCTGAAGATGTCCACCTGGCTCGAGCTGTTCGAGAGCCGTGGCGGCCGGGTCATCTACCACCCGGTGATGACCTCTGATCTCGCCGGGCTGGCCCAGATGTATGACCTGACCGTCATCGCCGCGGGCAAGGGCGAGATCGTCGAGCTGTTCGACCGTGACCCGGCGCGGTCCAAGTACGAGGCGCCTGGCCGCAGCCTGGCCGCGATCTACCTGCATGGCATGGCGGAAGCCCCGGAGTTCCCCGACGTGGCGATGCGCATCAACGTCGAGCCCGGCATCACCGAGTTGTTCACCATGCCCGCCATGACGATGTCGGGACCGTGCCGCATCGCGCTGGTTGAGGCGATCCCCGGCGGCCCGTTCGACGCCTTCATGGACCGGCCGAGCCCGACCGAGCACCTGCGCCGGCTTCGCCACCTGCTGACGGAGCACATGCCGTGGGAAGCCGAGCTCTACCGGGACTGCGAGCCGACCGACGCACGGGCGTCGCTGTCGGGCGCGTTCACCGGCACCGTCAGGCACCCCTACGCGGAGATAGAGCCGGGCACGTACGTGTTCGGGATGGCCGATGTCGTCGTGGTCAACGACCCGATCGCCGGGCAGGGGGCCAACAACGCGGCGCACTGCGCCCATGCCTACCTGAAGGCGATCGTGGAGCGCGGCGACAAGCCGTTCGACCCGCCGTGGATGCTGCAGGCCTTCGAGACATTCTGGGAGACCCGGGCCCAGCACTCCACTGCGCTGACGGACGCCCTGCTCAACCCCCTGCCCGAGCACGTGCAGCAGGTCCTCGGCGCCGCATCGCAGTATCAGGAAGTCGCCACCAGGGTCGGCAACCTTTTCCCGCACCCAGAAACCATCCACAGCTTCCTGCTCGACCCGGAGGCGGCCCTCGCCTACATCGCGTCCGTCGCCGCCAGCCACGCCGAGTAGAGCGCGGAACCGCCAGTGCCGCGGCCCGGGCGGTGGCATCGCTGTCACGAGATTTTGCAGGCAATGCTCCATGGCTGCTGCCCTGGCGACACCGATGACGCCGCGCGTAACATTTCTTGGCGCGTCGGTGTGGCCGTGCGTACATTGTGCGGCTGCGTCGATGCTGCCCTGGTGCCCTTTCCCGTTCTCCCTCACCGGAGTTCTAGAGCCCTTTGGCGCCCCTGATTAACGGCTATGGGGTCGACGCGATGCCCCGACCGGTCTCAGTCCTCGCGGAAGCCGCCGAGGAAGCGCCGGAACAGTCCGCCATCCCGCATCAGTGGCGGGGCGGGCGGCGGGGCCTCGGGCAGCTCCCGGCCTTCGGGATCGTGGTAGTCGGCTCGCGCGATCGCGTCCACGACCTGCGCCTCATCGAATGAGGCGGAGCCGGGGATCTCGGGGATGAAGCCGACCATGTCGCCGTCGAGCATCACCTCGGCCGCCAGCGACGACGTGCCCTCGTTACCCCAGATCGCCTCGCGTCCGCCGTCGAGCACGACGCGGACTCCGAAGACATCAATTCCCGAGGTCTCCAGATGCGCGTCAATGCCACGGTCCCTCAGTGCATCGGCGACGCGCCGGGCACGGTTCTCCTCCATGCACTCAACCTACCCCTCTCACCTTGCGCCCATCCGCTACCCGCCCATCACAGAGGCCGTCCCTGCCGGCGGCGCCCGCGTCCCGCCCGGTGCGGCCCGCGGCCCGCGTGCGCCTCGAGCGCGCGGCCCGATTTGGGAGGTTTATCGGCTCCCGCGATTGTTTGTTAGATTGTAGGGTGTTCCTCACTTCTGTTCAGCTCAGTCGGGGCTGAGGTGCCTGTGGGGCGCGACTGAATAGAAAGGTCACCTGATGTCTTTCGACGCGCCCGCGTCTGTCCCTGATCCCAGCCGCGTTGCCGCCGAGCCTGCTGAGGCTGAGGAGCCAGACCAGGCTGGAGTGCCCATTGAGGCGGAGCCGCCGGTTGAGCCGTGGGTCGCGCCAGGCGCGGGCGAGTTCTGGATGCCACCGGGCGGTGCCGAGGCAACGGGCGCTGCGGCGACGGGCCCTGAGGCGGCTGGGGCTGAGGGGACTGGGACCTCGTGGTTCCCGCCGCCGCCGGGCGCTGCGGCGGCTGGGGCTGAGGGGACTGGGACCGCGGGGTTCCCGCCGCCGGGTGGGGCTGAGGCGGGCGGAGGACCAGTGTTCCCGCCGCCGGCGGCCTCGTCCGTCTTTAGCCGGCCCGACCGGCCCAGGCGACGCAGGCCACCGAAGCCGTCGAGGCGAGCTGTCATCGCGACGTGCGGGGTGGTGGCGGCCGGCCTGATCGCCGGGTTGCTGGTGTGGGCACCGTGGAACCCGTCGCCCAGCGCGCCGGCGTCCGTGGCCGCTAAGTCTGCCACCGCCACGACGGTCAGCGTCTCCTGGTCGGCGGCCAGCGGCGGGGCGACGCCCGTGAACTACCTGGTACTGCGGGACGACAAGCAGGTGGCTGAGCTGCCGGCGAGCGAGACGTCCTGGACTGACCGCGGCCTGGCGCCCGGGACCACGCACCGGTACACCATCGAGACCAGGGGCGGCGGGCAGACGTCTGGTCCCTCGGTGATCGCGACGGTGACGACGCTGGCGCCCAGCCCGGTGGGGCTGTCGGTGACGGCCAACTACAGCCAGGCGAAGTTGCGCTGGAAGCCGTCACCGCTCGGTCCCACTCCGAGCAAGTACACCATCTACAACGGATCGACCGAGGTCATGTCCCTCTCCGGGACGACGACCTCGTACACCGACGAAGCGCTGCTGCCGGGAACGGCCTACAAGTACTCGGTGGTGGCGCAATGGGGCAGCCACAAGTCAAGACGATCTGCCCTCGTCGTGGGCTCGGTCGAGGCCGCGCCGCTGACCTCATCGGTCCAGGTTCAGGTCACGCCCACTTATGTTCCGAGCGGTGCCACCGGAGCCGCGGTTGGCCACGGCTCCGGCTACTCGTGGGACTTCCAGCCGGACTGCGAGGCCAACAGCTGCACGATGACCGTCAACGCCGAGATCCCCGCGACCGGAGGCAAGTACTTCCCGTTTTCGATCGGCCTGACCAGCAGCGGAGCGGGCTACACGGGGAGCATCAAGAAGTCCAAGCTGACCGCGTGCTCCACCGTTGGGGTCACTGACACCGTCACGGTGACGCTCACGCCGAGCAAGGGTGACATATCCAATGGGGCGTGGGGCCGCTTTACCGGCACCGTCGTGGTCAGCGCCCCGTACACCAGCGTCGGTGGCGGATACTACTGCCCGGCGGGAAACTGGAACTTCTCCCTGTCAGGCACGGGCGGGATCGGGAACGCGCAGCCGACCTGATCGCCGTGGGCTTGCCCGCCGCGCGTTCCGCGCCGCGTTCCGCGCCGCGTTCCGCGCCGCGTTCCGCGGTGCGGCCGCGGATACCGGCCGCCGGTGGCAGACTCAGGGCGCGGGGTCACCGGCAGGGCGGCGACCGGCAACCGGATTCGCGGGGAGCGGCACGGTGGGAAAGGCGAGTCGCCAGCGGCGGCAGAAGAAGGGTCAGGAGCGCCAGCGCGAGCGCGCCGCCCGGGCCGGGCGGGGCGGCGAGCAGGGCGCTGGTCCGCGACAGCCACGGCCGCCTGGGTCTGGAGGACCTGGCACCGGCCCGTCGCAGGCGGAGGAGATCTCCAGCCTGATCTCGGCGGCCCGGCGCGCGAGCGAGGCGGGTGATGAGGCCAGCTTCAACCGTGCCGTCGACCAGCTGACGGCCGAGCGCGTCCCCGGCTGGGGGAAGGCCGTCAGCCGTACCCTGGTGGACCTCATGAGGCTCACCGTGACACAGGCGTGGAAGAACGGGTGGCAGCCGGCCGAGCTGGCCCGGCACGTCGGCCGGGAGGCGACTGCGGCGCACGCCTCAATGGTGGCCGACGTGATCGTCGCCGAGATGCGGTCCTACGCCGCCGCGGCCGTCGACCCGCGCTGGGCCGCCCAGGTTGCCTCACTGCCCGTGACCGCGCCTGGCGCGGACGACGGCGATTACCTGGGCGCGTGGCGGGCCGCCTCCGGTTCGGCCGACCCGACCGCCCCGATCGCCACCGCGGCCGGTGTGCTCGGTGTCCTGCTTGACCTGCCCGTGCTGGAGGTCCTCCTCCCCATTCCCGGCTACAGAACGGTCCAGCCGACTGCCGCACGTCCGCCCTCCGCGGCGAGTTCCGCTGCCGGCGAGGGTGCTGATGAGCGAATGCTGAGCAGGATCCGGGCGCTGCTGGCGAAGGCCGAGTCGACCGAGTTCGAGCAGGAGGCGGAGGCGCTGTCCGCCCGCGCTCAGGAGCTGATGGCGAAGTACAGCATTGACCACGCCCTGCTGGCCGCGCGGGCGGGAGAGAACCAGGAGCCGGGCGGCCGCCGCATCGCCGTGGACAACCCGTACGAGGGGCCGAAGACGACGCTGCTCAACACCGTGGCCGAGGCCAACCGCTGCCGCGCCATCTGGTCGCAGGGCGTCGGCCTGGTCACCGTGGTGGGCTTCCCCGCGGATCTGGGCGCGGTGGAGCTGCTCTTCACCTCGCTGCTCGTGCAGGCGAACACCGCGATGATGCGGGCGGGCGGCAGGAAGGATGAGCTTGGCCGGTCGCGAACGCGGGCGTTCCGCCAGTCGTTCCTGGTCTCGTACGCCATCCGCATCGGTGAGCGGCTGGCGGAGGCCGCCACGCAGGCCGAGCGGGAGGCGCTGGCCGAGCAGGCCGCCTCGCCGGGCAGCGGACCCGGCGGTGCGGGCCAGGTCGGTGCGGGCACCGACCTGGTGCCGTTCCTCGCGGCCCGCAGGGAGGCGGTCGAGGACGCGGTGGGCAGCCTGTTCGGCGACCGGCTGACCAGGGGCCGTGGCTCCCGCGTCACCGACGCCGAGGGCTGGGCCTCAGGCCGGGCCGCCGCCGACCTGGCCAGCCTGAACAATCGGGATGCCGTGGCCGACTAGTGCCCTCGCCTGCTTCCAGGCGGCAGGCGGGACTCAGGCCCAGCTGATGACATCCTCGTGATCGAGGCGAGGCAGGCGGTGCCGCCACGCGTTCTCGCCAGGGTGGCCGATGTTCACCACCAGGAACGACTTGCGGCGGCCGTCGGGGAAGAATTCCGCGTCCACCCCAGCCGGGTCGAAGCCGGTCATCGGGCCGGCCGCCAGGCCGTGCGCGCGGATGGCCAGGATGAAGTACCCCGCCTGGAGGGCCGCGTTGAGCTTGCCGCCGTTCTCCCGCATCGCGCCGCTGGCCTCGTAGGTGTCCTTCAGCTCCGGCCGGTGCGGCCACACGGCCGGGATGTGCTCGTGGAAGCGGGTGTCGACCGCGAGCACGGCCACGGCGGGCGCGGCCAGCGTCTTGGCCTTGTTGCCGTCAGACATGTGCGTGATCAGCCGGCTACGGCCCTCGCCCGGGCGCACGTAGAGCACCCGCAGCGGCTGGATGTTGGACGAGGTCGGGGCCCACTTAGCCAGCTCCCAGATCGAGGCGAGCTCATCGTCGGTCACCGGGGTGCCGGTCCAGGAGCTCGCGGTACGGGCGCTGGTAAACAGGGCCGCGCGGGCGGCGTCATCCAGCCGGCCAAGCGCCGGGTAGGCGGTTACTTCAGCAGTCACGGGAGCGTCCCTGGTCACTAGTAGTGGAAACTTCAAGTACCTTCCAGCGCAACCTCCGTCGCTGTCGATGACTTCCTGATGGCAAGCGTGACGCTTCTTACATGACCCGGGTCACGCTCACCGGTTGGGCTGAATCGCGCTCGGCCTTTCGTGGAGCGAGAATCAGTACAACCCGAGCAAGGCAGCGGGGATAATACGACTTGCTCTTTGCTGGCAACAGGTTGCCAGCCCTGATCGGTCGGGAGAGGGCGGTCTTATCACGGTCATCAACGGGCGCGAGGTCATCAGCCGGGCCGACATGGTCGCGCTTGGCATCGGGCGCTCCACGCTCGAGGGCTGGTACCGCAACCGGGCCGGCAACGGGCACCCGGAGAAGGCCGGCCGGGTCGAGCGGACCGACTACTGGTACGCCGACGAGTGGACCGCGTGGCACGAGGCCTACCTGCGGGCCAAGATCGCGGCGCTGACCCCCGCCGACCGGGGCGGTGCGGCCGAGGACCTGGTGGATGCGACTGAGGCCGCGCGCGTTATGGGCTATAAGGGCCGAAATGTGATTCACTCCAACCGGCGCCTGGGCTACTTCCCCGAGCCGGACGCCTACGGGACCACTCCGCGCGGCCGGCCCCAGCCGCTGTGGCGGCGGTCCACTGTGTGGGCGGTCGCCGACGGCCGGACGGGCAAGGCCGGCGGGCACAAGCCGGGGACGCCGGGGGCTCCGGCCAAGCCGCACCCGTACGCGGGTGACCCGCGCCTTGACGAGGTGCTTGGCCTGCTGCGCTCGGGCGCGACGCCAAGCGCGGTCCTGCTGGCCGCCCGGTGGGACGTCACCCGGCGCACCGCCGAGCGGATCATCAGCTCCGCACGCCAGCTCGCCTAGCCCCGGGCTGAGGCGTTCGTGCCCCTAGGGGTGTCCTATTATAGTGGTCGACTCTTTGCGTCCTTCTCTGCGCGCTTATGCTCAAGGGCGTGAATGTGGGTGAGCGTGTTGCGGTCCACCCGGTTTGCTCGTATCTTAAAGACCTTCGCATTTTCCCACCAGAAGGGGATGGGCGTCATGAGCGCAGCTCCGCCGGCCCGCCGCCGGCTCGTTGGCGCCGCGTTGCGGCGCTACCGGGAGAGCACCGGCTACGACCTGGCCGACGCGGCCCGGGTCCTTGCCTGCGACCGGTCCAAGATCAGCAGGATCGAGTCAGGCGAGCGTGGCATCCGGGCCGAGGAGCTGCGGGCCCTGCTCGTGGATTACGAGGTGGATGCCCAGGCCGAGCAGGCCCTGCTGGCCCTGAGCGCCCCCGGCCTGACCAGGGGGTGGTGGCAGGAGCCCGGCGCGGCCGTCGCGGACGGGATGGCACAGTTCGCGCCGATCGAGGCGCTGGCCTCGGCGATCGGCGTCTTCGAGGCGCACCGGGTCCCCGACCTGCTGCAGACCGAGGACTACGCGAGGGTGCTGATCGCCGCAGGCCCGGCCGACGATGAGGCTGCGGCCGGAGCCGGCCAGGCGGTGCGGGAATCGCGGCTGGCGGCGGTCCTCGCCCGGCAGCGGGCCGTGCTTGGCCGCCACCCGGACATCACCGTGGTCATCGCCGAGGCCGCGCTGCTCAACGTGGTTGGCGGCGCCCGCGTCACGCGCGGGCAGCTGGACTGGCTCGCGCGGACCGCCAGCGACAGCGGGCATGCCGAGATCCGGTTGCTCCCGCTGACCAGGGGAGCCCAGGTGGCGGCGACCGGGTCGATGACGATCGCCGAGGTCGGCGGCGTGCCCTGTCTTGGCGCGGTTCACGTCCCCGGCGTCCGCGGCGGCATCTGCCTGGACGAGCCGTCCGACGTGGCCGCCTACACCCGCGCCTTCGAGCAGATTAAGCTGCACGCGCTCAGCCCGGCGGCCTCCGCTCGCTCCTTGCGAGACATGGCCGCCAGGCGAGTCCTGCGCGGGTACTAGCTAGCTCGCGTTGCTGACCGGTCTGGTAATGGCTAGGAGCCGCTTCCCGACAAGGAGAAGTGCCAGCTCTGTGCCGGGCAGAAGGTGCTGCTGCTGGCGGTGGTGTACGGAGAGCTGAGCACCATGGTCCCGTTCCACTTGGTCCATCCGCCGTTCGACACCGCTCCCGAGTTGGGGTAGACGCTCACGTTGATGGTGTTGTGGACGGTGACGCTGCCGCACTTGGTGACCTGGGCCGTCGTGGAACCTGAGTACCCGCCGCCGGACGGGCTCATCTTGATGGTGAATTGCCTGACCTGCAGGCTGGGCGGGTCGAACTCGGCGCTGTTGCTCAGCGTGCAGCTGGTCGAGCTGCACTTCGCGCTGAACTCCCACGTGTCGGTCCAGTGCTCGCCGACCGTCAGGCTGGCACCCGAGCCGGGCGTGCTCGTGACCTTCACCGTGAGCGGGACCGACCCGGACAGCGGCGCGTCCAGGGTTCCCGCCTGGATGGACGTGGACGGGGCTGACGTCGTGCTGCCCCAGCGTGCCGCGACCGAGACCTGATATTTCTGCCCGGTGGTCAGGCCGGTCAGCTCATAGGAGTCGGTTGTCCCCGGAACAGCCGCGACCTGAGTGGTCCCGTTGTAGATCACGTACTGAGTGGGCTCTGGGGCCTGCGGCGATGCCGCCCAGTGCACCGCAACGGTGGTCCAGGTCGCCTTGGCCGTGGCCAGCCCGACCGGCGGCGGGGTGATCGTGGTCACCGTGACCGCCTTGGTCTGCCCCGACTGCTGCCCATCGCCAACCGCGGCTACCCGGTACACATGCTTGGTACCAGGCTGCAGCCCCGAGTCGGTCCACGACAGCTTGCCGGCCGGAACGGTGCCCACCTGCTTGCCGTCCCGGTAGATGACGTAACTGGCCGGCGTCGCCCCGCCATGGGCAGGTACCCATGAGACGAGGACCGAAGTGGCGGTGTTCGACGCCAGGCTCACATTGGTGGGCGGGTTCGGCGGCGGGTTCCATGGCTGCCAGACGAGCAACCCGACGACCAGGCCAACCAGGGCGACACCGCCAGCTATCAGCGCCCACAAGCGAGTCCTTCGCCTGGCGGGCTGTGGCGGAACTGGCTGCGCCGGCGGCCAGCCGGGAATCGGTGCAGTGGTGTCAAAGGACATACGGGCTTACCCTCCTGGTCCGTTATTCGCCCCCGTGGGCACCTACACAACGAACGCCCAGACTCGCTCAGTTCCCATTATTTCGGGCTTTTGGCCTTAACCTCCTCGATGACCCACTGGGCGCATTTCGTAATACGGATCAGGCTCGTCAGCGGATGGGATCGAGACCAAACTGATCCCTGCCGTCGGCGCGGCCTGTGGGCTGACGGCCGGCCGTGAGGCGGTTTCCTGCCCGATTTCGGGCAAGGATTTGCCCTGCCAGGTGGGTGATGGCAGTATCGGTTTGACCGGGATCACTGCTTGACCGAGTAGGCAGCGGGCATCATCGGATTGGCCAATGACAGACAACGAGAAGACGGACGAGCGCTTCCCGCCGGACCTCGTGCGCCACGTGGCAGCCTCAACCGGGCTGCCCGAGGCGACCGCGGCCCGGGTCGTCGCGGACATCGCCGCGTACTTCACCGAGAGTGTCGAGGACTTCGTCCGGCGGCGGCACGCCGAGATGCGCGCGGTGCACCGGAAGAACGACGAGATCTGGCCGCGGATCGCGGCCGAGATGGGTACCCGCAGGTTTGGGGCCCGAGAACTGTCCGAGCGCCAGCTAAGGCGCATCGTCTACGGCTGAACGGCTGACAGGGAGGCACGAGGAATCGTGTGCGGGATTGTTGGTTACGTTGGGAAGCGGGACGCGACGCCGGTCCTTATCGAGGGACTGCACCGCCTGGAGTACCGCGGTTATGACAGCGCCGGGCTCGCCGTGGTGCACCGTGGCCGGCTACAGGTCACCAAGACACCTGGGCGGGTCGTGGACCTGCGGTCGAAGCTTCCCCAGACGGCCAAGGCGACGACCGGCATCGGGCATACCCGGTGGGCGACCCACGGTGAGCCGAACGAGGTCAACGCGCATCCGCACACCGACACCGGCGGCCGGATCGCGGTCGTGCACAACGGGATCTTCGAGAATGCCGAAGAGCTCAGGGACGAGCTGACCGCGGCCGGGGTGACGCTGATCAGCGACACCGACACCGAGACGGCGGCGCACATGATCGCGGCCGAGCTCGCCGCGGACGGGCATACCTCACTCGAGGACGCCGTCTGCCGCACGCTGGCGCGCATCGAGGGCGCCTACGGCCTCGTCGTCATGGACACCAAGAATCCGGACCAGCTCGTCGTCGCGCGCAACGGCAGCCCGGTCGTGCTCGGCGTCGGCGAGAACGAGATGTTCGTCGCCTCCGACGTCGCCGCCCTGGTCCGCTACACCCGGCAGGTGGTGTACCTGGAGGACGGCGAGGTAGCCACGCTCCGCTCCGGCGACTACCGGACGCGGGCCCTGACGAGCGCGGGCCCGCAGGCCGTGCGGAAGACGCCGACCACGGTCGACGCTGACGCAGAGGACTATGAGCTCGGGGCCTACGCGGACTACATGAGCAAGGAGATCCACGAGCAGCCCGAGGCGATCAGGCGGGCGCTGCGCGGCCGTCTTGACGAGCGGTTCTCCACCGCCCACCTCGGCGGCATCAACTGCGACGCGCGCGAGCTGCGCTCCATCCGGCAGGTCAAGTTCCTCGGCTGCGGGTCGGCCTACTACGCCGGGCAGATGGGTGCCGGGATCATCGAGGAGCTCGCGCGGATCCCGGCCGACGCCGAGCCGGCCAGTGAGTTCCGCTACCGGTCGCCGGTGGTGGACCCGAACACCCTGTACGTCGCGGTCAGCCAGTCCGGGGAGACCAGCGACACGCTGATGGCGGTCCAGGAGCTCAAGCGCAAGGGCGGCCAGGTAATCGGGGCCGTCAACGTCGTCGGCAGCTCGATCGCGCGCGAGGCCGGCCACGGCATGCTGCTGCACGCCGGGCCTGAGGTCGCGGTCGCCTCCACCAAGGCGCTGACCAACATGGCGGTCAACTTCGCGCTGCTCGGCCTGCTCATCGGGCGGGTCCGCGACCTGTCGTCGGCCAGCGGCGACCGGATACTCAACGGGCTGCGCAACCTCCCGGCCCAGGTGTCGGAGATCCTCGCGCACGAGGCGGAGATCGAGGCGGTCGCGGACCGGCACGCGACCGCCGACCACATGTTCTTCATCGGCCGCGTCCGGGCCTGGCCGGTGGCGCGCGAGGGCGCGCAGAAGCTCAAGGAGATCTCCTACGTGCACGCCGAGGCCTACCAGGCGGGCGAGCTGAAGCACGGCCCACTCGCGCTGATCAGCCCGGAGATGCCGAGCGTGGTGATCATCCCGTCGGACGACCTGGTGGCGAAGAACATCTCCACGATCGAGCAGATCAAGGCGCGCGGCGGCCCCGTGATCGCGCTGACCAGCGTCGCGGACCTGCCGGAGGGCATCGCCGACGCGATCATCCGGGTGCCTCAGGCCGAGCCTGAGCTTGAGCCCATCCTGCTCAACATCCCGCTGCAGCTGTTCGCCTATCACGCCGCAGCGAAGCTCGGCCGCGACATCGACAAGCCGCGCAACCTGGCCAAGAGCGTCACGGTGGAGTAGGGCGCCGCACCGGGAACGGGTGGAAGGCGAGCCGTTAGGAGATCGCGGGCATCGGCCCGGTGTCCTCGAGCACGGGCATCGGGCCGGTAGCCTCCAGGTCGATCTCCAGCGGCTCGATCTCCGTCTCTGGCGCGTTGACCTCCGCGGTGACCTGCACCGCGCTCGCCTTCTCCAGGATCTCCTCTGGCACCATCTGCTCGCACCAGACGACCTTGCCGCCCGGCGTCCTGCGCGAGCCCCAGCGGTGCGAGAGCTGCGAGACCACGTGCAGCCCGCGGCCGTTCTCCGCGTCCCTGTCGACCTGAAGCACCCGGGGCAGCGCCGGGGACGGGTCGTAGACCTCGCAGATCAGCCCGCCCTCGAGGATGAGCCGGAACTCGATCTCCTCGCCGGTGCTGAACTCGCTGTTGCAGCCGTAGCGGATGGCGTTGGTCACCAGCTCGGAGACAAGCAGCTCGGTAACGGGCAGGTAGTCCTCAAGCCCCCAGTGCTTCATCGGCTCGCGGATCAGCGCCCGAGCCTGCCGCACCGAGGTCTCCTCCGGCGGCAGCTGCCAGGTCATCCGGTTGTCCTCGGGGATCCGGCGCAGCTTGGCGATCAGCACGGCGATGTCGTCACGCTGGTGGACCTCATAGACCTCGCGCAGCGCCGCCTTGCACAGGTCCTCGAGTGGCTGCTGCGGCGTGCCTGGGCCGAACGTCCCCTTGAGCCAGTCCAGGCCCACCTGGATGTCCTTGTCGCGGTCCTCGACCAGGCCGTCGGTGTAGAGCACCAGGAGGCTGCCATCCTCGACCTGAACCCGGCGCGTCTCGTAGCCCTCGTCGGCCGTCTCGGCCTCCATGCCGACTCCGAGCGGGGGCGACGGCGGCACCTCAAGCAGGTCGTTGGTCCCGTCCGGGCGGACGAGCAACGGGGGCAGGTGCCCGGCGCTTGCGATCTCCATCTCGCCTGTGACCGCGTCGTAGACCGCGTAGGAGCAGGTCGCGAAGTGCGGTTCGGCCCGGCCGAGCATGCGGACCATGAGCTCATCAAGCTGCTGCAGGCTCTCGGCCGGAGGCAGCTCGAGCATGGCCAGCGTCTGGATGGCGGTGCGCAGCCGCCCCATGGTCACCGCCGCGCGCACGCCGTGCCCGGCCACGTCCCCGATGACCAGGGCGACCCGGCCACCGGGCAGGCTGATCGACTCATACCAGTCCCCGCCGACCTCGACCAGCTCCGAGCCGGGCAGGTACCTGTGCTTCACCTCGACGGAAGACGGTGAGGTCAGGTCCCTCGGCAGCATCGACCGCTGCAGGGTAAGCGCGGTGGCGTGCTCGCGGTTGTACTGGCGGGCGGCGTCGATGAACACCGCCGCGCGGCCGGCGAACTGGGTGCCGATGTCCATGTCGTAGGGCGCGAACCTGTGGGTGCCTGGCTCCCGGGTGCAGACGAAGAACCCGAGCATGGTGTCCTTGGCGATCAGCGGCAGGACCAGCATGGACGCGCCCGCGAGCAGCTTGGCCACCGGCTTGCGCCGCCACAGCTTGGACAGCCGCCTGGCCTCATCGGTGGAGATGAACGACTCGAGCACCGGCTTGCCCGACTCGAGGCACCGGTAGTACGGCGACCCCGTCGGGTAGCGCAGGATCTCGCCACTGGGGAAGGCGGCCTGCCAGGCCGGGTCGTCCTGCCTGTGCTTGACCGCGAGCCGGCGCAGCGGGTGGCCCCCGGTGGGACCGTGGGTCGGGAACTCATCGTCGCCGACGAGGCTCTCGAGCACGAGCAGGTCGCCCGCCGTGCAGAAGTGCGGGACCAGCTTGTCCATCAGCCGGCTGGCCAGCTCGGCGAAGTCGAGCGTGTTCTCGATTCCCTGGAACGTCTCGTGCAGCAGCATGTTGCGCATGACGCCGGGGTCGACGAACTGCTCGTCGGTCGGCGTCGGGATCCCCAGGGTCACCAGCGCCGCAAGCGACGTCTCCCCGGCCGTGCCGTGCATGGGCTTGACCGAGACAACCGCCTGCAGGGCCGGGGCAAGCGCGGTGGCGATCGTCAGGAGGGCGGAGCTTTCCCGCTCGTTCTTGACCGCTTCAAGCAGTTGTGCGACCCCGTCCCTGGTGGCCGACCGGGCGCGGGCCTTGGCCAGCTCCTTGAGGGTGCCGACCCCCGCCGCATCACCGGTGCCCTGCCGCGTCTCGTGCCCCTCGGTGGTGATATCACTGAGGTGCATGCCGAGCAGGTCGGCGCCCAGGATCGCGGGGGCGGTCCGGTCATGCTGGACGATGGTGCCGGAGCGGTCGATTCCGAGGATGAGGCTCCGCACCGACGAGTTCGCCGGCGGGCCTTGGCGGCTCGCCCTTTTGCCGGACGTCACGGGCGACTCCTGAAGTTTGTGCACGCTGCGCTCTTGCCAATTATGGGCCAACCGCCAGGCGTTCTGATAGGAGATCCGATTCTTCCGTTTTGTACTAAATGTCAGCCTTTGTCGGAATTTTTCGGCAGCTCGACCGTGCCTGTCGTGTCTGACGCCATCTCTAGTGGCCAGTGTGACGCGAGTAAGCCTAGCTGAGGGGGAAATTTTCGGGATTCCCCGCTTCGATCTTCCCCTGGTGGCCGCGCCGGGGACTCGCCAGCCTGGGAAAAGCCTGGGAAAACCGCGTCCGGAGCTCGCGGAGCCTGGGAAAGCTAACTGAGAGCGCCCCGGATCTTCCCCGCGTACGCCTCCGCCGGGCTTGAGTCGGTGTAGGGATGGCGCGGGCCAAGCCAGAATCGCAGGCCGTCCTTGAACTCCCGCGGGATCACGTGCAGGTGCAGATGCGGGACGGACTGGCTCACCACGTTGTTGACGAGGATCATCGATCCGCTCACGCCAAGGCCGTCCTCGATCGCGCGCTCAAGCCGCTGCGTGGTCGCGAGGAACTCGGCCGCAAGGTCGGCGGGCAGGTCCGAGAGCAGGCGCAGGTGCTCCTTGGGCACCAGCAGGGTATGGCCGCGGAACACCGGCCGGTGGTCGAGGAACGCCAGCAGTCGCTCGGTCTCGAGGATCATCGTGGCGGGCACCTCACCCCGGATGATCCGGCAGAACACGCAACTGGCCTCGGCGTCGTCTTTAGTCATCCTTGGATTATCGCCGCTGGAGTCATAATCATGAATGTTGATGGCTGTGCTGAGGGGCAACCGATAACTGCTTATTCGGACAGCATTGTGTTATGGGCAACGGCATTCACCATGATGCCCTGTGACGTTACGTTGAAGCTCGCGATCTGTAGCCCGGCCGGAAGCTTGGGGATGGTGAAGCTGAGGTTGGACAGCGAGTCGCCGCCGCCAAGTGCGCTGCCGATCGCGCCCGCGATGCCGCCGGCGCCGCCCCCGCTCTGCGGGAAGCTGATCGTGACCTCGTTCCCCTTCCTGGTCACGGTGCCGGTCTCGCTCAGGCTGGCGACCCCGGCGAAGTTCACCGTGGCCTTGATCTTGTTCGGCCCAGCGGCCGCCAGCGTCAGCCCGACGATGCCCTGGCTCTGACTGGTCAGGCCGCTAGAGACCGAGCTGAACCCGATGAACACCTGGGCGGTTACGCTGTCGACCTTGCCGCCGTTGAACGACCCGTTGACGTGGACGCCCTTGGCTACCGCGCTGATGCTCGTGATCGAGACCGGGCCCGCGGGCACGTTGCTCGCGCTGATGTCGATCTCGTTGATGTCGTGCGCGATGACCTGGGTCAGGAACGGGAAGCCCGGGATGTTCACCGAGGGGTTGATCTGGTTGTCGGCCGACTTGATCTGGTTGGCGATGTCGTTCTCCGCGACCGCCTTCGCGACCCGGTCGCCGATGACGAGCAGGATGAGGACCACCACGACGGCGAGGACCGACATGATCACGGGCCTGCGGCGACGGCGCCGCCGGCCGGTCACGGGTGGCTGCGGGCCGCGGCCGGACTGCCCGTAGCTAGCCGGGTCATAGGTGGACTGCCCGGGACCCGACAGGCCGGCACCGGACGGTCCGCTGTAGCCCGGCTCGGGCCCGAACTGACCGGAACCGTATCCGCCCGCACCGTACTGGGCGGTGGACCCCTCCTTGGGTGAGTAAGGCCCGGCTGCTCCGGCTGAACCAGCGGCCGGCGGAGCGTAAGGTCCGGCGGCCGGCCGGCCGTAGGGCGACTGGTCCTGGCGCGCAGGCGAGGGCGCCTGCGGAGGCGGGGGGGAGAACGACGGCTGGCCTGGCCGCTCGACCGGCACCGTCTTCGGTTCGACGGACCGCTGGTACTGCCCCTGGAACGCAGGTCGTGCCGCTGGCGCGTTCCCCGGTGCCGGTGGCGAGACGGGCGACGGTGGCCGCGCCGGCTGAGTCTCGTCTGTGCTCATGTCCTGTCCCCAACTCGTCGGTATCCGCTCATTACCAGTATGGGGCCCGCGAAGAGCCATATGCTAAAACGTCCGGATCACAGTTATAGTTCGGCTGATTCCCGATTTCGGGTCTACGCCCCTAGACTGAGGAAACATGGCACCTGAGCCTTCCGCCTGGCCACCAGCGGGAGATAAAGGCGTGCTGGCCGCGCAACCCGGCGCCCAGCGCGCGACAGCACCTCTGCACGTGAGAACCAGGCAGTCGGCTCTCACGCTGGATAACTCCAAGTCGGAGTACCGCATCGGGCGTGACCCGAACGCGGACATCCCGCTGGACGACTCACGAGTGTCCTGGAACCACGCCGCGCTCCGCCTCGAGGGAGGGACCTGGGTCCTCGAGGATCGAGGCAGCACGAACGGGACCTGGCTCGGCATCGACCGGATGAACAGGCTGGAGATCACCAGCCTGTGCGTCGTGCGCCTGGGCGATGCCGCCGAGGGGCCGGTGATCCGCCTCGAGCCCGGCCAGGCAGCCGCTCAGCCGGCCCGGCCGCCACAGGCATTCCAGGGCGGAGGACACCCGCCGCAGGCAGGCGGCTACCCGCCGCAAGCGGCAGGCTTCACGCCCGCGCCCGGTGCCCCGCAGGGCGCCGGCTTTACCCCCAGCCCCGGGCAGGGTGCCGGCTTCACCCCCGGCGCCGCGCAGGGCGCCGCGGCACCGCAGCTGAACTACACGCCAAGCCCGCAGCCGGACCTGTCGCAGCCAAGCGCCCTGTTCCGGCCGACCGGCCGGTACCAGGTACAGGCCAAGGCCCTCAAGATCGGCCGCCTGCCGTCGAACGAGATCGTCGTCGACGACCTGGGTGTGTCCCGGGTCCACGCGGAGTTGCGGCCGCTGCCTGGCGGCCGCTACGAGCTTGCCGACCTCGGCAGCCACAACGGCACGTTCGTCAACGGCCAGCGGATCGACAAGAAGATCCTGGCCGAGCAGACGGACATCGTCTCGATTGGCCACTCGACGTTCGTCCTCGTGGCGGGCCAGCTCCTTGAGTACGTCGACGAGGGCGGCGTCTCCTTCACCGCCGAGGGGCTGAAGGTCTTCCGCTCCGACGGGAAGAAGGGGACCAAGCTCACGCTCGACATCGACTTCCCCGTTCCTGAAAAGTGCCTGATGGCCGTAGTCGGCCCGAGCGGCGCGGGTAAGTCCACCCTGCTTGGCGCGCTAACCGGCTTCGACCCGGCGACCGAGGGCATGGTCTTGTATGACAACCGTGACCTTTACACGCACTACGCCGAGCTGCGGCACCGGATCGGGCTGGTCCCGCAGAAGGACATCGTCCACCTGCAGCTGACCGCGCGCGAGGCCCTCGACTACGCCGCCGAGCTGCGCTTTTCCTCTGACACCGCCCGGGCTGAGCGGGACACGCGGGTGATCGAGGTCATCGAGGAGCTTGGCCTGAGCGCGCACGCCCAGACCAGGGCGGACCGGCTTTCCGGCGGTCAGCTCAAGCGGGTCAGCGTCGCGATGGAGCTGCTGACCAAGCCCTCGCTGCTGTTCCTCGACGAGCCCACCTCGGGCCTCGACCCTGGCCTGGACCTCCAGGTCATGACCAAGATGAAGGAACTGGCGCAAGACGGCAGGACGGTCATCGTCGTCACCCACTCCACCGAGAACCTGGGCGTCTGCGACCGGCTCCTCGTGCTGGCCAAGGGGGGCAAGATCGCCTACTACGGTCCGCCCTCTGAGGGCCTGCAGTTCTTCGGCAAGAACCGCTGGCCCGAGGTCTTCGTCGACCTCAACGAGAAGCCCGACTTCGACTGGGCGGGCCAGTACAAGGCGTCGCCCTACTACCAGAAGTACATCGCGGCGACCAAGCCGAAGCAGCAGGCCCAGGCCAAGCAGGCCAGCGGCCCGGTGGGCGCGGCGCAGAAGGCGCCGAGCAAGGGCTTCCTCGGCCAGACGATCACGCTGGCCCGCAGGTACTCGAAGGTGCTCGCCGCGGACAAGGGCTTCCTCTACGTCAGCGCGATCCTGCCGATCGTGCTCGGCGGCCTGGTCATCGCGCTTGGCGGGGCCGGGCTTCAGGGCAATGACTCCAACGCCGGGGCGATCACCCAGCTGCTCATCCTCGTCGTCTGCGCCTGCCTGGCCGGCGCGGCCAACTCGGTGCGCGAGCTCGTCAGGGAACGGCCGATCTACGTCAGGGAACGAGCGGCTGGCCAGTCGGCCTTCGCCTACCTGCTGTCGAAGGCGATCGTCCTTGGCGTGATCAGCTCGATCCAGTCGGTGGTGATCCTCGGGATCGGGCTTGGGCGCTCCTACGGGAAGCTGCCGCCCATGGGCGCGGTCCTGCACGGCAAGGATGGCGCCCTGCTCGAGCTGCTCATCGTCATGGTCGTGCTTTCTGTCACGTCGATGTGCCTGGGCCTGATGCTGTCGGCCCTGGTGCCGACGAACGAGATCGCGATGCCCATCCTGGTCGGCATCACGATGGTCCAGGTCGTGCTGTCCGGTGGTGTCGGCCTCAGCGTCTACAAGATCCCGCTCGCCTGGGTGTTCCCGTCATACTGGGGCATGAGCGCGCTGGCCTCGACGGTGAACCTCAACCTCATCAGCCCGCACGTCCCCGGCGCGAGCCAGGACCCGTTCTGGAACCAGACCAGCATGCACTGGCTGATGAACGTCGTCGCGCTGGTCATCCTCGGCCTGGTCTTCCTTTGCATCTCCTGGTGGCGCCTGCTGCGGCTCACGCCAGGCCGCAGGAAGTAGGCTCGCCGCAGGAGAACCGGACAGCCCGCCCTTCACGGGAACAATCGGGAAGGGCGGGCTACTCTACCCAGAGTGAAGCTCGCCTTTCCTCCCCAGGTCGTCGTCAGCGTCGTCTTCGTCTCGGCCATGTTCATGAACATAATGGACTCGACGGTGGTCAACGTTGCACTACCGGCGCTGAGCAGGAGCTTCGACGTCCCGCTGGCGTCGGTGAGCGGGGTGGTGACCGCCTACCTGGTCACGCTGGCCGTGGCCATGCCGGCCTCCGGGTGGCTGGGCGACAAGTTCGGTGCCCGCCCGGTGATGCTCGGTGCGGTCGGCCTGTTCACGGCGGCCTCGGCGCTCTGCGGCATCGCGACGAGCCTTCCGGAACTGGTGGCCTTCCGCGTGCTCCAGGGGGTCGGCGGCGGGATCCTCGTCCCGGTCGGGATGGCCATGGCGTTCAGGGCGTTCCCTCCGGCCGAGCGGATCCGGGTCACCCGGTACCTGACCGTGCCCACGCTTATCGCCCCGGCGACCGGCCCGGTCATCGGCGGGGCACTGGTCAGCGGGCTGTCCTGGCGGTGGATCTTCTACATCAACGTCCCGGTGGGCACCGCTGCCCTCGTCTTCGGGCTGCTCTTCCTGCCCAAGGGGTCTCAATACCCGGCCGGACGCTTCGACCTGCGGGGCTTCCTGCTCGCCGCGGCCGGATTCCCGCTGGCCATGTTCGCCCTTTCCAGCGGCGCGACCGGCGGCTGGGCATCGGCGACGGTGCTGGTGACCGGAATCGCGGGCCTGGCCGGGCTGGCGGCGTTCATCGTGGCCGAGCTCAGGTCGGCGCAGCCCATGCTGGACCTGCGGGTCCTGGGCAACCGGCTGTTCCGGACGACGACCACGCAGATCACGGTGGCCGGGGCCGGGTTCAGCGGCTCGCTGTTCTTGGTACCGCTGCTATTGCAAGATGGCCTGGGCTTCTCCGCCCTGCACTCCGGGCTGTCCACGTTCACCGAGGCGATTGGCGGCATGATCGGCATCCAGATCGCCACCCGCGTGTACAAGAGGGTGGGGCCGCGTCGGCTCATGATCGCCGGCATGGCCGGTGCCGCCGCCACGCTCGGCGGCATAGCCCTCGCCGGGGCCTCAACGGCACCATGGCTGATTCCGCTGCTTTTCGGCCTCACCGGCTGCTGTTTCGGGTTCGCGATGGCCCCGTCGCAGACCGCGGCCATGACCGCCGTTTCCGCCGCACGGACCGGGCACGCCTCGACGCTCGTGAACGCGTTGCGCCAGGCCGGGGGAGCGGCGGGCGTCGCCATCCTCGGCACCGTCCTGACGGTCTCGCGCGCGAGCTCCGCGGACCTGGCCGGCTTTCGCGTCTCGCTCGCGGCGGCGGCGATCCTCATGCTCATCGCCTTGCTGGTATCCACCCGGGTACGGGACGCCGACGCCGACGCCTCGCTTCAGCGGGACTCCGCCGCCTCGCCGGACCCCGCCCCGGTGCCCGAGGTCGCATAACAGCGGCGACGTGTAGCCTGGCCAAGTGGTTAGTGTTGACGGTGCCGCTTTGTCCAACGCGCGGGCGCGGGCGATGCTCAGCCGGTTCCCCCTGATCGACGGGCACAATGACCTTCCCTGGGAGATCCGCACCGAGGCGAGCAGCGACCTCGACCTGGCGGCCATCGACCAGCGGCTGCCGCGCTTCCACACCGACATCCCGCGCCTGGTCGAGGGCGGCGTAGGCGGGCAGTGGTGGTCGGTCTACGTGCCCGGGAAGCTGGCGCCGGACGAGGCCGTCCGGGTCACCCTGGAGCAGGTCGACATCGTGCACCGGATGATCGAAAGGTACCCGAGCCGCTTCAAGCTCGCGCTGACCGCCGACGACGTGACCAGCGCCTTCGACGGCGGCCGCATCGCCTCCCTGCTTGGCGCCGAGGGCGGGCACTCCATCGGCGGCTCGCTCGGCGTGCTGCGGTCCTTGCACGCGCTCGGCGTCCGCTACATGACCCTCACCCATAACCAGAACGTGGGCTGGGCCGATGCGGCGACCGACGTTCCCGACGTGGGAGGCCTGTCCGCCTTCGGCCGGGAGGTCGTGCGCGAGATGCAGCGCCTCGGGATGCTGGTGGACCTGTCGCACGTCGCCGTGAGCACGATGAAGGATGCGCTCGACACGGCGCGGGCCCCCGTCATCTTCTCGCACTCCTCGGCCAGGGCGATCACGGACAGTCCGCGCAACGTCCCCGACGACGTGCTGCGCGGCCTCGCGCGGAACGACGGCGTCTGCATGGTGACGTTCGTGCCCGCCTTCGTCTCCCAGGACTGCGCCGACTGGCTGGTCGGCCTCAAGCAGGCAGCCGAGTCCCGTGGCCTGGACTCAAACGACCTCGCGGCCGTCTTCAGCCTGGCCACCGAGTACTCAGCCGAGCACCCGCCGCCCGCGGCGACGCTGGAGGAGGTTGTCGCCCATGTCGAGCACGTGGCCGAGGTGGCGGGGATCGCGCACGTCGGGATCGGCGGTGACTTCGACGGGACCCCGGACCTGCCCGCGGGCCTGGAGGACGTGTCGCGCTACCCGGCCCTGTTCGGCGAGCTCGCCCGCCGGGGCTGGACCGAGGAGGACCTCAAGGCCCTGGCCGGAGGCAACATCCTGCGGGTCATGCGCGCGGCCGAGTCGCATGCCGTGACCTGACTCGCGATGCCTTGCTATCTTTTCGCCGTAATGCGCGGCGGGGCCCCGCTAGGTCCCTCGGCGGACTCCCCGGACGGCACGGGTGGTGACGGAGGGTCGGCGCGGTCTCGTGCGGATCCCGGCAAGTAAACTCACGTCGATGACCGTGACCGACGCTTCCTCGCTGAGCCAGCCCGGCGGGCTTGAGCTCATGACCTGGAGCGAGCTTGACGGGCTGGATGCCTTCGTCACCACCCGTGCCGGGGGCGTCTCCGCTGGCCCGTATGAGTCGCTCAACCTCAGCCTGTCCGTGGGCGACGACCCCGAGGCCGTGCTTGAGAATCGTCGCCGGGTTGCCGCCGCGGTCGGCGCCGGGCTTGAGGACTTCGTCTTCACCCGCCAGGTGCACGGCGCGGGAGTGCGGATCGTCGGTCCGGCCGACCGGGGGGCCGGGACGCTGGCACATGACGCGTCCGTGCCCGAGGCGGACGTGCTTGTCACCGCGGACCCCTCCGTCGTGCTGGCCATCCTGACCGCTGACTGCGTGCCGATCGTGCTGCACGACCCGCAGGCTCGCGTGCTGGCCTGCGTGCACGCCGGCTGGCGCGGCACCGTCGCCCGCGCCTGCGCCGCCGCGATCGCCGCCATGGGCCGCCTCGGGGCGGCACCTGAGCGCATTGTCGCGGGCATCGGCCCGGCCATCGGGGCCGACCGCTACCAGGTGGGCCAGGATGTCCACCAGGCGGTGACGGCCGTCTTCGGACCCAGCACCGAGCGGATCATCCGCCCCGACGGGACCGGCCGCTGGCTGCTCGACCTGCCCGCCGCGAACCGGCTGGCCCTGCGGGATGCGGGTGTCGCCGACGGCCACATGCACACGACCCAGTACGTGACTGGTGACGGGCTCTTCTTCTCCGACCGCTCCGCCCGGCCCTGTGGCCGGCTGGCACTCATCGCGCGCCTGCGACCGGGCACGCCGACCACAGGAGGCAGCACGCGTTGAGCGTCTTCCGCTACGAGTCCTTCTTCACCGATGCCGAGCAAGGCCTGCTTACCTGCCGGTACTCCCTGGACGAGCGTGAGTTCACCGAGCGTGTCACGCTCGCCCCGTCGAGCCGATGGGATACCCCCGAGGCGCAGGCCGCCGCCCGCCTGGTCTACCTGCTGGCCGGGGTCTCCTATTACAAAACGGCCGCTCCCCCGGTGATCACGATCGAGAATTCGCCCGTGTCGGAGCTGGAGCGTGACTTCCTGCGCGAGTTCTACCTCCAGGGACTGGGGGAGTACGCGTACAAGAACGGCCTGGACCTGTCGGGCCTGCGGATAGACGCGCCAGCGAGCGACACGAGCGTCAAGGCCGGGCCAGCGGGAGGGGACGGTGCCGCGCAGCGCCCGCTTATCCCGTTCGGCGGCGGGATCGACTCGATCGTCACCGTTGAGAAGATCCGCGCGCTGGCCCCGGACTCGGCGTTGTTCGTCGTGAGCAAGCCAGGTGCCCAGTTCGACGCGATCGAGAAGCCCGCCGCGGTCACCGGGCTGCCGGTCGTCCGGGCCGGGCGCGAGATCGACCCGCAGTTGCTGCGCTCGGCCGAGCTCGGCTTCCGTAACGGGCACGTGCCGGTAACCGGCATCATCTCCGCGATCGCGGTGCTCGCCGCCGTGCTCGAGGGCCGCGACGCCGTGGTGATGTCGAACGAGTGGTCGGCGTCGATCCCGACGCTTGAGCACGACGGCAAGCCGGTCAACCACCAGTACTCCAAGAGCGCGTCCTTTGAGGCGGCATTCCAGACGGTGCTCGCCTCCTCACCCGGACTGCCCAAGTACTTCTCGGCGCTGCGGGACCGGACCGAGCTGTGGGTCGGCGACGAGTTCGCTCGGCTGGACAAGTACCACGGTACGTTCAGAAGCTGTAATAGAGCGTTCCATCTCGATCCCGCGCGCAGGCTCGACCACTGGTGCGGTGAGTGCGACAAGTGCTGCTTCATCGACTTGATCCTCGCGCCGTTCATGTCGGCAAGCGCCCTGCGCGAGGTATTCGCCGTCGCGGGTGAGCCGCTGGCCAAGCCCGGCCTGAAGCCGAAGTTCGAGGCGCTGCTCGGCTCGGGGACCAAGCCGTTCGAGTGCGTGGGCGAGGTCAACGAGTGCCGGGCCGCGGTCCTGCTCGCCGCTCGCCGCCCCGACCGCGCCGACGCCACCCTGCTGCAAGAGCTCGCCGCCGAGGTTTCCGGCCGCCCCGACGCCCCAACCGCGGCCGAGATCGAGTCCATGCGCCACCCCGTGGGCGAGAACTTCATCCCCGAGCCCTACAACTTCGCGAGCACCCCATGACCAGCGATTCCGGGGGGTCGCCCCCCCGGGCTGGCACCACTCGTCCCCGGCTGGCCTGGCCCGACCTGGCCGGCGCGAAGGTTGGCGTCTGGGGCCTCGGCCGCGAGGGCGCGGCCAGCCTGCGCAAGCTGCGCTCGCTCGGCGTCGAGCCGGTTCTCGTCGACGACAGCCCGCCCGATGAGAGCAGGTACGGGGCGCCGGTGCTGCCCACTCACGGGCCGGGCCTGGCCGCGCTTGCGCAGTGCGAGGCGGTGGTCAAGACACCGGGCATCAGCCGTTACTCGCCCGAGGCGGCCGAGTTGCGCGCCGCCGGGGTCCGCCTGGTCGGCGGGCTCGGCCTGTGGCTGGCCGAGATGGCGTCGCTCTCCGCCCTCGGCCGGGTCGTCGCCGTGACCGGTACGAAGGGCAAGTCGACGACCTCGTCGGTGCTCGGCCACCTGCTTGCGGGCCTGGGCCAGCGGGTGCTCGTCGGCGGCAACATCGGCGTCGCCCCCTATGACCCGCTGGTGGTGGGGGCCGGGCCAGTCCCCGACTACTGGGTGATCGAGGTGTCCAGCTACCAGGCGACCGACCTGCCGGTGTCGCCGCCGGTGGTGGCGGTGACCTCACTGCATCCCGATCACCTGCCCTGGCACGGGGGCGTTGAGCAGTACTACAGGGACAAGCTCTCGGCCTGCTCGCAGCCGGGAGCCGACCTGACCATCGCCAACGGCGACAGCGACCTGCTCCGCGACCGGCTGCCGCTGCTCGGTCCCCGGGTCGAGTGGGTGTCGGAGGCCGACGACCCGGACGCGACCTGGATGGACGCGCTCGGCCTGCCCGGCGGCCACAACCGGCGCAACGCGCTGATCGCGCGGGAGTGCCTGCGCGCCCTCGGCATCGCGGGCGCGGACGACGACGAGGCGATGCGGAAGGCCGCCATCGGCTACGAGGGACTGCCCAGCCGGCTGACGACGATCGGCGAGGCCGACGGGGTGACGTTCGTGGACGATAGCCTCTCGACCAACGTCCTGCCGACGCTGGCCGCGCTCGAGGCGTTCCCCGGGCGCCGGGTCGCCCTCATCGTCGGCGGCCAGGACCGGGGGATCGACTACTCCGATCTCGCGGCCGGCGTGGCCAGCCGCCGCGACCCGACGCTGGTGCTCACGCTTCCCGACAGCGGCCCGCGGATCAGCTCGCAGTTCAGCGCGGTCGCCGCCGGACTGCGGTCACTGGCTTTCTGCGGCGTCAATGACTGCCAGGACCTGTCGTCCGCGGTGGCCGCGGGATTCGCGTGGGCTCGCGCCGGCGGCGGTGGCGTCGTCCTGCTGTCCCCGGCCGCCCCCAGCTTCGGGCACTTCCGTGACTACCGTGACCGCGCCGAGGCTTTCGCCGCGGCGATGCGCGCCTGCGCGCAGGCTCCGGGGGCCTAGCCGCGGCGGCCACTGTGGTGGTTACCGCGGCGGCCGGCTACTTGCGGTGGGCTTCGGCGTCGGAGCGGCGCGCTATCGTCGCCCTTGCCCGGTGCACGGAGATCCGGCCGGTTGCGGGCAGGACGTCGGAGACGAACCCGTAGGTGGACACGAGCTCGGCCGCGTGGCTCGACCCGCCGGTCGCCTTGACCTGGGTCCGGGCCAGCCAGTCGATAACATCCCCCCAGCCGGGCGCGGCCAGCGAGCCGCCCACGTACTGGACGGACAGCGCCGCGCACAGGTTGGCGAAGGCGAGTCGCTGCCGGAGCGGCCAGCCGCGCAGCGTGCCCAGGACGAACCCGGCCCCGAACACGTCCCCGGCGCCCGTCGGGTCGTGCGCGTTGACCGGCAGGGCCGGGACCCATTCCTGCTCGCCGGTAGTGGAGTCGATCGCCAGCGCCCCCTGGCCGCCACAGGTGACGACCGCCACTGGCACCCGGTCGGCCAGCGCGTGCAGCGCGTCGTGCGGGTCGTCGGTGCGGGTGTAGGCCATCGCCTCACCCGAGTTGGGCAGGAAGGCATGGAAGTCAGTGAGCTGCTCGAGCAGGCTCGGGGACCACTTTTCCTCCTGGTCCCAGCCGGTATCGGCGAACATCAGCATGCCGGACTCGGCCGCCCGGCGGTGCCACTCGCGCGGCTCGGCGTCCAGGTGCGCGAACCCGGCGCGGGCGCTCGGTATCGCGGCCGGCAGCTCAGCGGGCGGGACGGGGGCCGGGTGCATGTGGGTGAGCATCGCGCGGTCCCGCTCGACGACCATCGACACGGTCACGGGTGAGTGCCAGTCCGTGAATCGCTGGGAGTGGGCCAGGTCAACGCCCTCCTGCTCGGTCAGCGTCGACCAGCAGAAGTCGCCGTAGACGTCATCTCCGAACGCGGCCGACAGTGACGTACGGACCCCGAGGCGGCTCGCCGCGATCGCCAGGTTGGCGATCCCGCCGGGACACGATCCCATCCCGGACGCCTGCACCTCGGTGCCACGGACCGGGAGCGAGGTCAGCCCGGTGAAGACGACGTCGAGGAAGACCGTGCCGTGCACGAACAGGTCGAACTCCGCGGCTGCGCCCTGCCCCGAGCCAGTAGTGTCCATCACGTGCGCGTCTCCATTATCGGTGGCGGCGGCTTCCGCGTGCCGCTCATCTGCCGTGCCCTGCTCGCTGCCGGACTCCCGATCGGCGAGATCGTGCTGTACGACGTGTCATCGACGCGCCTGGCGGTAATCGCCAGCGTACTGGCGGGCAGCACCGGTGACGCGCTGGTCACGACCACGACCAGCCTGGACGAGGCGCTGGCCGATGCCAGCCTCGTCTTCGCGGCCCTGCGCGTGGGCGGTCTCGACGGCCGGGTCCGCGACGAGCGAGTCCCGCTCGGGCTGGGCCTCCTCGGCCAGGAGACCGTGGGGGCGGGCGGGCTGGCGAGCGCGGCCCGCGCCGTTCCTGTGGCGGACGCGATCGCCCGGCGGGTCAGGGAGCTGGCTCCGGGGGCCTGGGTCATCACGATGACCAACCCAGCCGGCATCGTCACCGAGGTGATGTCGGCCATCCTGGGGAACCGGGTCATCGGCGTCTGCGACTCGCCCATCGCCCTGGTGCGCCGGGCGTGCGCCGCCGCCGGCGTCGATCCTGGTCCCGTCCTGGGCCAGGTCGCCGACCGGGTCGAGGTTGACTACCTGGGCCTTAATCATCTCGGCTGGCTGCATGGCCTTGGGGTGGACGGCGTCAGCGTGCTGCCGGGCCTGCTCGCCGCGCCAGAGCGGCTGGCCCTGATGGAGGAGGGACGGCTGTTCGGCGCCCCGCTGCTTCAGGCGATGGGCGCCATACCGAACGAGTACCTGTTCTGGTACTACGCCAGCCGCGAGGCGGTGCGCGACGTGCTCGCGGCCCAGCAGACCAGGGGAGAGGTCGTCCGCGCCCGGCAGCGGGAGTTCTATGCCGCCGCGGCCGCGGGCCCGGCCGGCGCCGCGCGGCTGTGGGCGGCGGCCAACGAGGAGCGCAACCGGACGTACTTCGCCGAGCTTCGCACCGGCGAGCGGGCAGGCGAGCGCGACGAGGCCGACGTCGCCGCGGGCGGGTACGAGTCGGTTGCCGCCGCCCTTGCCGTCGCCCTCACCAGGGGCACTCCGGCCCGGCTCATCCTCAACGTCCCGAACGGCGGTGCGGTCAGCGGCCTTGACGACCGCACCACGATTGAGCTGCCGTGCCAGGTGGACCTGGCCGGCCCGCGGCCGCTGCCGGTCTCGGTGCCGTCCGATCATGAGCTTGGCCTGATGCTGACCGTGCGCGCCTGCGAGCGGGCCATCGCGCAGGCCGCGCTTGCGCGGGCCGAGCCTGCCAGCCGGGCGACCGCTCGGGAGCTGGCGCTCCGCGCGTTCACGCTGCATCCGCTGGTCGGATCGCTCGAGGCGGCCGAGGCCCTCGCCGCTACGGTTTTCGCCGAGAACACGCCCCCTGCCACGCCATCACCTCATTGGTAACTATTCCTGCCACAATAGTAGCTATCTCAGCCGTCGGCGACGCTGATGCCCAGGTGGTGGGCCAGCAGCGGGGCCAGTGCCATGAGTTGCATGGAGTCGATCGTGGCCCCGCGCAGGGCGTCGAAGCCGGCCGTGACGCCGAGGGAGGCGCCGCGCAGGTCGACCGAAGAGCAGGTGGCCTTCGTGAACGCCGCGCCGCTCAGGGTGCAGCCGGGGAAGCGGACGCGGGTGAGCCGTGCCCCGGCGAAGTCGACGTCGCGCAGCACGCAGTCCTCGAACGTCACGTCCGTGAGCGAGGCGTCCCTGAAGTTCACCGAGTCCAGCTTGCAGTTGCGGAACGACACCCGCCGCAGCAGCGCAGAGAAGGCCTGCACCCCCGCGAGTACGCATCCCGAGAGCCAGGTGTCGACGAGCGATGACTCGGCTAGGTCGACCGCCACGAGCCGGGTCTCGCCCAGCCACACGTCCGACATCCGGGACTTGCGCAGCGTGCCGCCGTCGAAGGTCAGGCCGGTGATGGCGCACTCGACGAACCGGCCGCCGCTGCCGGCCACCTCGGCCAGGGTCCCGGTGCCGGTCGAGATGTCGCTTATAAGCACGCCGTCGTAATCGCCATCAACCTCAATAAAACCCGCCATCGGCGACAATGAACCATAAAAGGCAAGGTCAGCGAGGCTTCGTGGCGTTTTCATGCCGAGATCCCTACACTAGGCGAGTGACTGAGAGCTACGTGACAAACACGGGGTGGTCAAGTCCGGCGTCCATCCCCCCGGCCGATCCGAAGGGGCCGGGAGACTTCAACGACCGGATCATCGATGAGTACCGGGCCAACGGGGGGAAGCTCGGGGGCATGTTCGCGGGGTCGGACCTGCTCCTGTTGCACCATACCGGCGGGCAGTCAGGGACAGCGAGGGTCAGCCCGCTGGCCTACCAGCGGATCGGCAACAGCTACGCCATCTTCGCCTCCCGGGCCGGGTCGGCGGCCAACCCGGACTGGTTCAACAACGTGGTGGCCAGCCCCGAGACGGTAATCGAGGTCGGCAGGGACAGGCTCGCCGTGCGGGCCCGGGTCGCCCAGCCGGCCGAGCGCGACGTGATCTGGGACAGGCAGAAGAAGCGGGTCCCGCAGTTCGCCGAGTACGAGCGCAAGGCGGCGCCGCGCAAGATCCCCGTTATCGTGCTTGATCCTGTTAAATGAACTAAACGCTCCGTCGCCGTAGCGGGAGGTCCCCCCGATGGTCGCCGCCCAGTCCCCGGTCAGCCTCGGTGAGCCCGAGATACCCACGGCCTCAGGCCGGGTCAGGGGCCGCTGGCGGGGCAAGGGAGACGGGGTGGCGGTCTTCCGTGGCATTCCGTTCGCCAGCCCTCCGGTCGGGCCGCTGAGGTTCCTGGCCCCCCAGCCGCCACAGGCCTGGGGTGGGGTGCTCGACGCGGCGGCCTCCGGCCCGATCGCGCCGCAGGCCCTGCCGCTGCCGGGCGACGGCGACATAGCGTCGCCCGGGCCGGGCCCGGACGAGGGGAACTGGCTCACCCTCAACGTCTGGAGCCCAGACCTGGGGGCGGCGGACAGCGGTGGCGGCCTTCCCGTGCTGGTGTGGATTCACGGCGGCGCGTACATCTTCGGCAGCGGGAGCGATCCTCGCTACGACGGCACCACCCTGGCCGGGCTGGGCGCCGTCGTGGTGACGTGCAACTACCGGCTCGGCGTCGAGGGCTTCGCGCAGCTCGAGGGCGCGCCGGCCAACCGGGGGCTGCTTGATGCCGTGGCCGCGCTCGGCTGGGTGGCGCAGAACGTCGCCCGCTTCGGTGGCGACCCGTCGAACGTGACTATCTTCGGCGAGTCGGCCGGGGCAGGGGTCATCGCCGCGCTGCTGGCCATGCCGCGGGCCCGCGGGCTGTTTCGCCGGGCGATCGCGCAGAGCGTGCCCGGCACGTTCTTCACCCCCGGCCTGGCCGGCGATATCACCCGGGCGATCGCCGCTGAGGCCGGGATCACCGGGGCGGGAGCCGGCCCGGTTACCCGTGCGGCCCTGGCGGGCGCAGCGCCCGCGCGCCTGGTCCAGGCCCAGATGGCGGTCACGCAGGGCATGCGCCGCCACCGGCAGTGGGGGCCGGTCGCGCTTACCATTACCCCGTTCTCCCCGGTCGTCGATGGGGAGGTGCTGCCGCGCGCTCCGTGGCGTGCGCTGCTCTCCGGCGCGGCCAGGGACGTTGACCTGCTGGTTGGCCACAACCGCGACGAGTACAAGCTGTTCATCGAGATGGCTGGGCAGGGCGGCCGGGTCACCAGGGAGCAGGCGGCCGAGGCCCTTGCGGCGTTCGCCCCCGATCCCGAGGCCTACCGGCGGGCCTACCCTTCCTTCGATGCGGAACGGCTCTACGAGCGGGTGTTCTCTGACTGGCTGTTCCGCATGCCGAGCCTGCACCTGGCCCAGGCGCACGCGGCCTCGGGCGGGCGCACGTACCTGTATGAGCTGACCTACCGGGCCCCCGCAAGCCCGGCGGCGCTCGGCGCCTGCCACGGCCTGGACCTGCCGCTGGTCTGGGGCGGCCGGGAAGGCGATGGCCCAGGCGAGGCGGGGCCGCAGGTCACGGAACGGCTCAACCTGCTGACCGGGACCTCGCCGCCACAGGAATTCTCCGACCTCGGCGCGCTGATGCGCGCGGAATGGCTGGCGTTCGCGCGGACCGGCGCGCCCGGCTGGCCGGTCTACGGGACCGAGCGGCGACTGGCCCGCGTCTACGACCGGCCGGCCGACGTCGACCCCTACCCTGAGGAAGCGTCGATGCGCCTGTGGGACCGTCACCAGTTCGACACGCTCGGCCTCGCCCCCTCGCCGTAGCCCCGAGGCGGGTACTGGAAGTCGCCCCCGGCCGCATGCGGCTAGCTGTGGTCGAGGCGGCGGAGGGCGCCGCGTACTACCTCCGGGTCGGTGGTCTGCCAGAACGGTGGCAGGGAGGCGCGCAGGAAGTCCCCGTACCGCTTGGTGATCAGCCGGGGGTCGAGCACGGCCACCACGCCCCGGTCATCCATTGAGCGCAGCAGCCGGCCAGCACCCTGGGCGAGCAGCAGCGCGGCGTGCGCGGCGGATACCTCCATGAAGCCGTTCCCGCCGCGCGCCTCGGCCGCCCTTGTCCGCGCCGACGCCAGCGGGTCATCCGGCCGGGGGAAGGGGATGCGGTCGATGACCACCAGTCGCAGCGACGGGCCGGGCACGTCCACGCCCTGCCACAGCGACAGGGTGCCGAACAGGCACGTTGGCTCATCCTGGGAGAACTGCTTGACGAGCTGCCCGGTCGCGTCATCGCCCTGGCACAGCAGCGGGAACGGCAGCGAGTCGCGCAGCGCGGCCGTCGCCTGCCGGGCGGCACGCATCGAGGAGAACAGGCCAAGCGTCCGGCCGCCTGCCGCCTTGATCAGCTCCCACAGCTCTTGCAGGTACTCATCGGCCAGCCGGTCGCGGCCCGGCGGTGGCAGTTGCCGTGCGACGTAGAGTATGCCGCTCTTGCCGTGCGCGAACGGGGACCCGACGTCGATGCCGTCCCACTCGTGGCCCTTGCTCCCGACGTCAAGGCCCCACCGCGTCGCCAGTGGGTCGAACGACCCGCCCAGCGTCAGCGTCGCCGAGGTGAGGATCACCGTCCGCTCGCAGAACAGGTGCTGCGCCAGTTCCTCGGCGACCTCGAGGGGGGCGATGCGGAGGGTCGAGGTGACCGGCCCGTCATCGGACCGCTCGATCCAGGTCACCTCCTCCCGCTCGGCGACCTCCTGCTCGAACGACTGGACGATGCGGTCAGCGGTGGCCGCGATGTCGTCCAGCCCGACCAGCGCCAGCTGCGCTGCGGCCTGCTGCGTCCCGTCAAGGCCGCCCTCGGCCTCGGCCTTCTTGCGGACGTCGAGCGCGCAGGCCTGCGCCGCGTCGCGCAGCGACTCCAGGGCACCCGCGAGCACGTCGTCAAGCGCGTCCATCCGTCCGGCGGGCATCGGCGCTAGCAGCGGGCCAAGGGCGGCACCCGCGTCTGTCAGCCGCGTGACCTCGGCATCCTCGGCCAGCTTCCCGGTTCGCCGCACCGCGATCTCGATCCCGGCCGGCGATAGCTCCCCGCTGGCGACGCTGGTCACCCGGTCCACCAGCTCATGCGCCTCGTCCACGATGACGACGCGGTGCTCGGGCAAGATGCCCTCGCCGAGGGCGTCGATCGCGAGCAGGGCATGGTTGGTCACCACGATGTCGGCGTCCGCGGCCAGCTTGCGCGCCTTCTCGGAGAAGCACTTGGCGCCGAAGCCGCACTTGCCGGGACCGATGCACTCCCGGGCCGCCACCGATGCCTGCCGCCAGGCCAGGTCGGGTACCCCAGGGACAAGCTCGTCCCTGTCGCCGGTCTTGGTCTGCTCCGCCCACTCGTGCAGTCGCTTGATGTGCGCGCCGAGCGCGGTGTTGCCGCTGGCGCTGGCCCGGCTGATGAGCGCGGCGTCTTGCGTGTCGTCCGGCGCGGTCTTCAGCTTGTGCTTGCAGACATAGTTGGCCCGCCCCTTGAAGATGGCGAACGAGGGAACGTGCCCAAGCGGCTCGCCCAGCGCCTGCGCCAGCCGGGGCAGGTCTCGCTCGACCAGCTGGCGCTGGAGCGCGATCGTCGCGGTCGACACCACCACCGGGCCCGCGTGCTCGGCGGCCAGCCGGAACGCGGGCACCAGGTAGGCGACCGACTTGCCCGTCCCCGTGCCGGCCTGGACCGCGAGATGGGTACCCGAGCTCATCGCGTCCCAGACCCGGTGAGCCATGACCGTCTGGCCTGGCCGCTCCGCGCCGCCAATGCCCGCGATGGCCGCCTCGAGCAGCTCATCGGTGATGGCGTCAGGGGCAGTGTCCCGCACGGCGTGGCTTCCCGGCGCGCTGGCGTCCGGCGCGCTCTCCTCATAGGACACACTGTCCTTATAGGACGCACTGTCCTCGTAGGACACACTGTCTTCTGGGGCACTGGTCTCTAGGGCACTGGTCTCTAGGGCACTCCCCGGCATGCTGTCGGCCACGACACGCACGATACCGTTTCGCCATGCCGATCTATGCTCTTGGCGATCTCGTGCCCGAAATCGATCCGGAAGCCTACGTTCATCCCGAGGCGGTCGTGATCGGTCGAGTCGTCCTGGGGGAGCGGGCATCGGTATGGCCCGCGGCCGTGCTGCGGGGCGACCATGGCACGATCAGGATCGGCGCGCGGACCTCGGTGCAAGACGGGACGGTCGTGCACTGCACGGCCCATGAGGACACGGTCATCGGGGCCGACTGCGTCGTGGGCCACAACGCTCACCTGGAGGGGTGCGTCGTAGAGGACGGCTGCCTGATTGGGTCCGGCTCGGTTGTGCTGAACCGGGCAGTTGTCGGCTCTGGCTCGATCGTGGCGGCCGCCGCCCTTGTCGCCGAGGGCCTCGTCGTCCCGCCGGCCTCACTAATCGCTGGCGTGCCGGGGATAGTTAAGCGAACCGGAATTGACACGACCTGGACCAAGGGCGCGGTGCAGACCTACATCCACACATCGCGCCAGCATCGCAGTGGGCTGCGCCGGATCGGCTGACGGCCTTTATGGCGCGGACGCGCATCGCCGCGAGCACCCAATGATCCCATTGCGGCACGCCCTTAACCATTAGCCGGACAACAATCGATTGATTCTGACGATGACAGTGTGACATTCAGCATTACCGGTGGACCGCTCGTCGCCGTCCAGACACAATAATTACATGCCCACTGCCCCGCACAGCGTGCTAAGCCGCGACGAGCTTGTTGAAATATACGAAATCTGGCAACTGCTCGGCCCGATGGCCGTCGCACGGGCCGCCACTATTGCCAGCCGTGAGCAGGTCCTTCAGGCCGCTGAGCTCGCCTGTGCCATGCGCACGGAAAACGTCGGCTCAGCTTGGGCCGCGCACAACAACCGCTTTCACGGGCTGCTTGAGGACGCTGGTGGTGGCCCGCGACTGGTCACGATCCTCGGGGAGCTCCGCGACGTCACCGAGGCTCACATCCGCGCGTCGATCACCGTGCAGGCCGACCTGATGCGGGTGGCCGACGCCGAGCATGAGGAGATCCTGCGCGCGGTTATCGCCGGCGACGCCGAGGCGGCCGCCGACGCTACCTTCCGTCACCTGAACAGTCGCCTGCGCGGCATGCTGGCGCTCAGGGGCTGCCCGCGGAACTGACGAGCGGGCACTGCCCGCCAGCCGGGCCGGCCAGGGGGCCAGGTCATGCGCCCGGCTCCCTGACGGCCGAGCGGGCGCCTAGCTGGCGGTCGCGTCCTGCTTCCTCTCGTCGGCCAGGGCGCCGTCACGAGGCGGGGTGACCAGTCGCTCGAGCAGCACGACCTCGGAGGCGGTGAGCTCCTCGCCCACCGGCCCGGTGCGGGCCAGCCGCGGCTGCTCGGTCCCGCCGGAGGCGCTGCCCTCCAGGCTGGCCCTGACCGCCTCGAGGCTGCGCCTGACCTGGCTGAGCTGCTCGCGCAGCTCGCGGTTCTCCACGGTAAGCGTGCTCGCCTGGACGCGGGCCTCGCTGAGCTCCCTGGTCAGGTCGGCGACGATCCCCTCGTGGCCCTCCTGCGGCGTCGCGAGGCGCCTGATCACCTGGATGAGCAGCCTGCGGGCGAGCTCGTCGTAGTCGAACGCCGGTGCGCCGTATCCCGGCGCGCCAAGCAGGGCGGGCGCCACCTCGGCGACAGCGCCCCTGTCGGCCCCGCCGACGGCGGAGCGTGCCATCGCGGCCGCCGCGCCGATGGCGGACGAGGCGCTGTCGGCGGTCCTGCCGCTGTCTGAGCGAGCCCGGCCGGGCCGGACTCCTGGAGCGAGGATGATCCGGTAGGTCCGCTTGCCCCGGACCTCGCGGGAGATCAGGCCATCGCGCTCCATCCCGGAAAGCAGCTGTGCGAACGCGACGCTCGACCCCGGATAGCCGACCGCCTCGGCCAGCCGCGTGCTCGCCATCCCGCTGGGGTCGGAGATGTCGGCTACCGCCCCCAGATAGGTGATGATGCGGTCCCGTGTGCCCACGGCCCGTCGGCGGACTCCGTTCTTCTGATCACTGGCTCTGGTCCCGGCGCGCGCAGACCTCGCCCCACCCTTTGCGTCCCCCACCTTGGCACTCCCTCATGATTACAATCACGCACGACTATGCGCAGTTGACCTCATGATAGTACTGCGCGTACTGCCTGGATTGGGGCTAGTAATGCAGGTCTCATTAGGTGAGAAAAGGCCACGTTGCGCCGCTGCCATGGCACGGCGCGTCGACCCCGTTATCACTTGTGGCTGTTAATGATTGAGTCTGTGGGAGATTTGCCGACGCTGTGCGGGCGCGGGGGCCGATGAGGCTCGCCGAGGGGGGGACCAGATGGCTGCTTTCCGGCGAAGCGGGCGGTTAGCCAGGACCGGCGGGCGAGCCGATGTCGCGCCTTGGTCATTCGCCAAGCTTGCGCGGCTACCATACGTCCAAGTGCGAGACTACCGGTTAGGACAGCGTGGACGTTGACATCAGCCTCGACTACGGGCTGACCCTGCTTGCCGCCTTGCTGATCGGCACTGGCTTCGTCCTTCAGCAGATCGCGGCCGAGCGGGAGCCGGACTCGCGCTTCCTCAGCCTGCGGCTGATGACGGACCTTCTTCGCACCCCGTTGTGGCTGGCCGGGATCATCGCCATGGTGAGCGGCCAGATCCTCGCCGCCTGGTCGATCGGGCACCTCACGCTCTCGGTGGTTGAGCCGCTGCTGACCACCAATCTCATCTGGGCCCTGATCCTCGCCGTTCCGCTGGCCAGGCGAGCACGGGCCAGTGAGTCACGGGCGCAGTCGGGGCCGACGGGCAACGGCGTGGGGGCCAACGGGTCGAGTCCCGGCCACCCGGTTGCCGGAGCCAGCCACGCGCAGGCGCCGGCGTCAGCCGCGAAGCAAAAGCCCGCGGTGCGGGCCTGGGAGGTAGCCGGGGCGGTGGTCCTCTGCGTTGGCGTGGGACTACTGTCGACCGAGCAGTCGACGAAGCCGATCGGCTTGTCGTTCGGCTCGTTCTCGCACTGGCCCGCCGCGGCCGCGATCGCCGTGATCGCGTTCGCCTGCGTTCAGGCGGGCCGTCGCCGGCAGGGTCGTGCTCGCGCCCTGCTAACCGGCATCGCCGGCGGGCTCGTCTATGGCATCCAGGACGCGCTGACCCGGCAGACGCTTGAGGCCCTTCAGTCCACCGGCATCAGCGGCATGCTGCAGACCTGGGCACCCTACGCGCTGGTGGGAGCGGGCGCCATCGGCATCTGGCTGATGCAGAGCGCGTTCAGCGCCGGGCCGCTGCAGTTGTCCTTGCCCGCGATATCGGCGGGGGAGCCGGTCGTCGGCATCCTGCTCGGGATCATCGTGTTCGGCGACCGCATCCAGATCGCCCCGCTTCAGCTGGGCATGAAGGCGGGCGGCATCCTGGCCCTCTTCGTCGGCGTCGTGCTGGTCGCCCGCGCCCCGGCCTTGTCGCACTTGCGCACCTGGCCGCCACCTGGGGGCCTGAACTTGACCGGCATCCCGCACCCGACCTTGCCCCATCCCGCGTTGCCGCATCCCGCATTGCCGCATACCACGCTGCCGCATCCGGGACTGCCAGGCTTTCCGCCTCGCGGCGGCGACGGCCCCGAGCCTGCCAGCGGGGAAGGGATCTCGCCGGCCCAGGACATCCCGTCAGCCGCGAGCGCACCACCGAGCGACATTCCGAAATTCACTCACGTGGAGGAGTAAAGTGCCGCGTTCCGCCCCCCAGGACGCCAAGGCCGAGCTGCACGACCGCAAGACCTTTCTCTTTATGCCGGAAAGCGCCTACGGGCCGACCAATAACTGCATCGGGATTGCGAATGTGCTGCGCGAGCGCGGGCACCGGGTGGTCTTCGCGGCCGAGGCGTCGTGGCGGGGCAAGCTGGCCGGGCTTGGCTTCGAAGAGGACCTGGTCGACCTGGCGCCGCCTGCGAGCGCGGCTGACGGTGGCGCTGCCGCCGCTAGCGAGGCCGATGCCGGGCAGTACTGGAAGGACTTCGTCTCCGGCACCGCGCCGGAATTCCGCAAGCCGACCATCGAGCAGCTGCAGACGGTGATCAAGCCAATCTGGGACGGGCTGATCGACGGCGCCCGGTACTGCCAGCCGCAGCTGACCGAGATCGTCGCGCGGGCGCGGCCGGACGTGATCGTGGAGGACAACGTCATCGGCTTCCCCGCGCTCGTGACGGCGCGCGTGCCCTTCGTCCGGATCGTGTCGTGCAACCCCCTTGAGGTCAAGGGACCCGGCGTTGCGCCGGCGTTCTCCGGTTACCCGGCCGCCGATGACAGCGGGTGGGCTGACTACCGGGCCGAGTACGCCCGGGTGCACGCGGGGACCTGGGAGGAGTTCAACGCCTGGTGGACGGCCCAGGGGGCGGCGCCGCTGCCCCGCCTGGAGTTCATTCCTGAGGGTGACCTGAACCTGTACGTGTACCCGCGCGAGGCGGACTACATCGCCGCGCGGCCGCTAGGGCCTTCCTGGCACCGGCTGGACTCGTCAGTCAGGGAGACGGACGAGCCATTTGAGCTGCCACCGGAGCTGGCTGGCCGTTCTGGCGCGGTGGTGTACTTGTCTCTCGGGTCGCTGGGCTCGGCCGACGTGGAGCTCATGCGGCGGCTTGTCGGCTTCCTGGCCGGCACGCCGCACCGGTACATCGTGTCCAAGGGGCCGCGGCACGCGGAGCTTGAGCTGCCGCCGAACATGTGGGGGGCCGAGTTCGTGCCGCAGGCGTCCGTGATCCCCCTGGCCGACCTGGTGATCACGCACGGTGGGAACAACACGACCACCGAGGCACTGCACTTCGGCAAGCCGATGATCTGCCTGCCGCTGTTCTGGGACCAGCACGACAACGCCCAGCGGATCGCCGAGCTCGGGCTGGGAGCCCGCCTCGACCCGTACCGCGTGACCGGGCAGGAATTGCGCCACGCGGTCGGCCGGCTACTTGACCAGCCGGGCCTGCGGTCGCGGCTGGCCGGCCTCGGGCAGGCGATCCGTGAGCGGAACGGGCTTCGCCAGGCGGCCGGACTTATCGAGCGGGCCGCAAGCTAGCCATCCGCTCCCGCCGCCCCGCGATGGCGGCAAGGCACGACACCCGCGACCGGCGGGCGGTCGCGGGTGTCGTCAGAGGCTGGGGGCGCCAGGGACTGCGTGGTCAGCGGCGCGGCGTCAGGACGTGGCGTCGCGCTTTGCCTCGGGGACGCTGCGCTGGCCAAGGCCCCACCAGGCGGCGGCCACCAGCGTCATGCAGAACAGCAGGAACGTGACGATGTGGACGCCGGTGCAGTACTCGCACACCTGGCCGATCTGGTACACCTCGGCGTAGATGAGGTACACCACGAACCCCATCCCGATGATGATCGAGGCTAGCCGGAGCCGGCCAACCAGCTGCTGGCTGACTCGCCCGCGGCCGGCGAATCGCCAGCACCACGGGCTGAACAGCGGGACCGCGGCCACGTAGAAGGCCAGGCCGAGGATGGCCACCGGTATGACGTTGAACACCATCGACTGCGAGCTGGTGATGACCGCCGTGCAGTCGAAGGTGCCATGCGGGTTCGCCGAGCAGCCGGCCAGCTTGTTCCCGGTGTAATGCGCATAGGTCTCGTAGATGGAGATCCCCAGGCCGAGGAGGGCGAGCACCAGGGTCGTCCACTGGAACCACGACGGCGGGCCTTCCGCGATGGCGGCCTCGTCGGGCTCGCCGGCATCTGGCGGCGATGCGGCGGCGGTGGCGGTCACGGTCACCGGCCGGCTCACCGACCGGGCCGGGGAGGTGGGCGTGGCCCGCACCGGCGGCGCGGTGCGGGCGGCCGCCTTCTTGGCCTGCGCCCGGGCCCGCTGCTGGGCCTGGGCGCGCGCCTTGGACTTCGAGTTCGCCATGAGAGCGGTGACTCCTTAGAGCTGGGACTCCAGGCCCTGAACGGTGGAAGTGCAGGCCGTCGCGGGCTGGTTGTTCGTCAGCTTGCAGATCGCGGCGGTCATGAAGTTCGCGGCCCCGTCGACGGCCTTCGCGTTGGCCGTTGACGGCTTGTTGAGGTCAGCCGCGATCGTCTCCCAGCTGCCGGTCAGGGACGTCGGCTGGAGCATGGCCAGGTCGCCCGACTGGTCGTACTTGCCGCCGAAGTCGACGAACGGTATCGATCCCTGCGACCCGTCGTACTTGTTGACGATGGCCGTCTCTGCGCTGGTCGGGGTCTGCAGGGTCGGGTACTGGCCGTTGCTTCCTGCCACGTTGCCGAGCGTCTCGACCGGCACGAACGAGATGTACTTGCTGGTGTACGACGAGCCGTAGAACGTGAACGTGGGGACGCTAGCCGGACTGTCCGTCGCGGAGGAGGAGATCGTCTTCAGCCCGGAGAAGGTCCCGAAGCGGCTGAGCGCCACCACCAGGCCCCACCGGTTGGCCGCGCAGTACGGGCAGTACTCGGCGCCGTAGAAGAAGACCTCCGGCTTGCCGTTTGACGTCAGCGAGGCCCCGCCACCCGATCCGCTGCTGCCGCTGATGGCCTTGATCCCGCCCTGAAGGCTGGAGCCGCCCGCACCGACCTGGTCGAGTATGCTTGACGAGACTCCGGTGACCTCGTTCGTGACGCTGGTAAGCGTCGCGCCGGTCGGGCCGTTGCTCGTGTTGCCTGGGGTGCTGCCGCTGGTCGCCTTGTAGACGACGAAGCCGACAACGATGATGACCACCGCGAGGATGGATCCACCTACTACAAGCAGCCGCTGCCGCTGCTCGCGCCGACGTTCCGCCGCGCGCTGCGCCGCGATCCGCTCGCGGCGGCTTGAGTCATTCTTGGTCCGAGACGCCTTGCCCATGAGGTAAGCCTAGAGGTTTTTTCGTGCATTCATGTTTGCCGGCGGCTGAGAGATACCTCTGCGCTCGCTGAAAGTACTACAAGCGTGACTCCAGGGACCGAACGGTGGGCGTACAGGCGGTGGCCGGCTGGCCGCCGGTGAGCTCGCACAGGGCCGCGGTCATGAGGTTGGCCGCGCCGAGGACGCCCTTGGCGACCGGGCTGGCCGGCTTGTGCAGGTCGCCGGCGATCTGCGCCCAGTTGAGGCCGGAAAGCACGCTGGGGTCGAAGCTCGCGCCGACGCTGAGGAACTTGCCGCCGTAGTCGATGAAAGGGATGGCGCCCTGGTTCTGGGACGGCACGAACGGCGGCGCGTCGTACTTGCTCATCAGCGCCTGCTGGGCGGCGGTTGGCTTCTGCAGTGTGGTGTACCCGCCGGTCTGCTGGTCGGGGATGTTGGTGAACAGTTCGACCGAGGTGAAGACCAGGAAGCTGCTGGTGAAGGTCGCGTGCCTGAATGTCCAGGTGCTGGTGGCGGGGAACGGCTCCTGGCTGCCTGCCCCGCTGGTCGTGGCCGACTTGATGCTGGCAAGCCCGGTGAAGGTACCGAACCGGCTGAGCGCGGCGATCACGGCCCAGCGCTCGGCGGCGCAAAAGGGGCAGAATTCCGCGCCCATGTACAGCATCTCGGGCTTCCCGCCCGCGGTGAGCGCCGGGGCGGCCGGGGTGCCGCCCGCCGGGCCGATGACGTCCGGGTGGGCGCTCGCGCTGCCCGCGCCCACCTGGTCGAAGGTGGCCGCGGGGACGCTCGTCAGCTGGCTGACGACGTTGGCAAGCGCGGCACCGGACAGGCGGCTGTTAGGAGTTGTCGCCTGCACCGGCGTCTTGGGAGCGTTGGTCTTGACGATGACGATCGCGACCACGACAGCCACTACCGCGATGATCGCGACCACCACGAGCGTTACCCGGAGCCTGACGTCGGCGCGGTGACTGGCCCGGCGCACGGCGGCGGCCCGCTCCCGGCGGGCGTTCGCCCGCGCGATGCGGTCACCCGGGGTGGGCTCGGAAGAAGACGAGTCGTCAGCGCTGCCGTTCGGAGACGTCATGCGGCCAGCGTAGTGGCGAGGTCACGCGCAAGATATGCCAGCCCCCGCGGCGGGAGTGAGGGGGGGCGTCGCGGGAGCCGGCATACCTAAGTAATAGCGGGGCGCTCTGGAAGCAATCTAGATTTTTCCTAGATGGCCTCTCCAGAGTGATGTAGTCTCCCAATAGAGACATTCGATAGCGGTCTGTAGTTCGATAGCGGTCTGTAGCAGACGCGGTCGATACAGCGGTGCGGCCAGGCGGTGCTAGGCGGCCAGGCGGTGCGAGCGCGGATCGGCGGGAGGTCGGCGAAGGGGGCATGGCGGCCGTGATGCCGCTGCGGGTGGGCGTTCTAGGCCCCGTATGCGCGTGGCACGCGCTGCCAGGGAGTGCTGCCGCTGATGGCGGCTGGGATCGGGACGGCGCCGAGGAAGAGCTCGAGCTCGGCCAGCCCAGGCAGCTCGCGGTCCTCGGCGTGCTCGCGGTGCGGGCCAACCGGGTGGTGTCGCGGGCAGAGCTCATCGACGCGGTATGGGGAGACCAGCCGCCCGCCAGCGCCGAGAGCGGAGTCTACACCTACATCGCCGGGCTGCGGCGCGTTCTCGAGCCGGGCCGGGCGCGTCGGCATGATCAGCACGGGCAAGATCAGCACGGGCAGGGTGCGCACGGCCGGAATCAGCGCGGCCAGGATCGTGGCCGGTCGCGGCGTGAGTCCGCCAGCGTCCTTGTTTCCGTCGGCGGCGGCTACATGCTGCGGCTGGCGCCCACGGGCCTCGACGCGGCGGCCTTCGAGCAGGGCCTGGCCCGGTGCCGCGGCATGCGCGCCGCCGGAGACCTCGCCGGAGCCGATTCGGTCCTGGCGACCGCGCTTGGCCTGTGGCGCGGTGAGGCGTTCGCGGGAGTACCTGGACCGTTCGCCGAGGCCGAGCGGCTGCGCCTGACCGAGTTGCGGACGGCGGCGGCCGAGGACCGGGCCGACCTGCTGCTCGCCACCGGGCGGGCGGCCGAGGCCGTGGCGGACCTGACCGCCCTGGTGGCCGAGCACCCGCTGCGAGAGCGGGGCCGGGCACTGCTGATGATCGCGCTGTACCGGACCGGCAGGCAGGCCCACGCGCTGCAGGTGTTCCAGGACGCCCGGGTCCGGCTGGCCGAGGATCTCGGCATTGACCCAGGACCCGAGCTGGCCCACGTCCACCAGCAGGTGCTGACGATGGACCCGGCGCTCGGCGGCATGACCAGGCGGGAGCAGCCGGCCTTCCTGGCCGCTCCGGTGCTGGATGCCCCGGTCGCGGGTGCAGTCGCCGGGGTCACCGCAGCGCCCGCCGGCGCCGCCGGCCCGGGGTCGCCGCAGCCCGTGGTGCCGCCAGCCCCGGTGCCGCCCGGCCCGGTGCCGGCCCAGATCCCGCCCGAGGTGGCGGGGTTCGCCGGGCGGGCGGGCGAGCTGCGCCGGCTGCACGAGCTCCTTGCGGCGGCGGAGAACGAGGGCGCCGGCATGCCGGTGGTGGTCATCGCGGGCACGGCGGGCGTCGGCAAGACGGCGCTGGCGGTCAGGTTCGGCCGCGAGGCCGCAGCGCGCTTCCCCGATGGCCAGCTGTACGTCAACCTGCGCGGCTTCGACCCATCGGGCGCGCCGGCGGACCCAGGCACGGCGCTGCGCGGGTTTCTTGAGTCGCTCGGCGTCCTCACCCACCAGCTCCCCGGCAGCATGGACGCGCAGACCGGGCTGCTGCGCAGCCTGCTCGACGGCAAGCGGGTCCTGCTGCTGATCGACAACGCGCGCACCGCCAGCCAGGTGCGCCCGCTGCTGCCCGGCAGTCCCGGCTGCATGGTCGTGGTCACCAGCAGGGACCAGCTCGCGGGGCTGGTCGCAAGCGAGGGCGCCCTGCTGCTGCCACTGGACGTCCTTTCTGAGGAAGAGTCGCGTGAACTGCTGGCGGCCCGGCTAGGGCCGAGCCGGGTCAGCGCCGAGCCGGCCGCCGTCGCCGAGCTGATCAGGCAGTCCGCCCGGCTGCCGCTGGCGCTCAGCGTGGCCAGTGCCAGGGCGGTCACCCGGCCGGGGATCACGCTGGCGGACCTGGTCGCCGAGCTGCGCGACACCAGGGTGCGGATGGATCCCCTTGAGACCGGTGACGTGGCGACCGATCTGCGGGCGGTCTTCTCGTGGTCGCTCGCGTGGCTCAGCGAGCCGGCGGCGCGGATGTTCCGGCTGCTCAGCGTGGTCACCGGAAATGGCATACGGGTCCCGGTCGCGGCCAGCCTGGCCGGGATCTCGTGGCCGGCCGCCCGGGCGGCGCTGGCCGAGCTGAGTCGCGCGTCGCTGCTGGCCGAGGACGAGGACGGCCGGTATGGCTGCCACGACCTGCTGCGGGCCTACGCGGCCGAGCAGGCCCGGCTGACCGAGGGCGAGGCCGAGCTCGACGCCGCCCAGCTCCGGCTGCTCGACCACTACCTGCGGACCGCCTATAACGCCATGCTCACCGTGTACCCGGCCCGGCCCAGGATCGAGCTGCCGAGCCCGCGGCCCGGGGTCTCACCGGAGCGGCACGATGAGTACGAGGACGTGATCGGCTGGTTCAGGGCCGAGCAGGACGCGCTGCTCGCCGCGGTGGCGCTGGCCGGGGACCGGGGTGCTCGCGACCAGAACCGGGACCTGGACGCCTACTGCTGGCAGCTCGGCTGGAGCTGCTCTCCCATGCTGATGCGGCTGGGCGAGTACCCGGGCGTCGCCGCCGCGCTGGGTGCCGGGCTCGCGGCCGCCGAGCGGCTCGGCGACCTGGCCGCGCGGGGCCAGGTCCATAATGACCTGGGCTACGCCTACACGCGGCTGGGCGAGTTCGCAGAGGCGGACCTGCACCTGCGGCGCGCGCTTGAGATCTTCACGGTCTCCGGTGCCTGGGCGGGCGTGGGCCTGGCCCACCACGGGCTGACGGTGCTGCTGGACGAGCAGGGCAGGTACGCGGACGCGCTGGCGCACGCGCAGGAGGCACTGCGGCTGCGGAGCTCTTTTGGCGACCGGGCGGGCGTCGCCTACGCCGAGAACACCGTCGGCTGGATCTACGCTAACCTCGGGCAGCACGCTGAGGCCCTGTGGCACTGTCAGCGCGCCCTTGAGCTGCACCTGGAGTCGGGCGTGCGCAGCGGCGCGGCCGACACCCTGGACAGCATCGGCTTCGCCTACGCCGGCCTCGGCGACCACCAGCAGGCCATCGTCCACTACCGGCGGGCGGTCGAGATGTTCCAGGAGATCGGCGACCCTCGTGGTGAGTGGGAGGCGCTGATTCACCTGGGAGACGCCCATCTTGCCCTTGGCCAAGACGATGCGGCCCGGCGAAGCTGGCAGGGGGCGCTCGCGCTGATCGCCGTGACGCCAGGCGGTGACAGCACTACGATCCGTGACCGGATGGCGAGGCTAGCCCCGGTGGAGTGACGGCCCCGGCCGCGCGGCGGCGCCGCCGTCCGGCTGCCGCCGGACGAGGTCAGACCCTGGCCACGATCAGGGCGGCGATCGCGATGGTGATGGCCGCGCCCGCCGCGTGCAGGGCAAGCAGCCGGGGCGAGAACGACATGGCGTGCGGGTCGGCCGGCTGGCGCCTGGCCGCACGGACGTTGACCACAGCCCAGGTCAAGCCGGCTGCGACCGCCCCGACGCCGATGCCGAGCGCGATCGCGCCCAAGATCCACGCCCGGCTCATCACGTACCCGACGAACAGCCCGAACCCGGTGATGCCCAGCATGGGGTGCAGGAACTCCGCCAGCGCCCGGCCACCGGGTATGGACTCGGCCTTCGCCCGGGCGAGCGACGGCGGGTCGAACTTGTTGCGGTTGATCGTCTTCGGGTCAGCGGGGCGGCCCGCCCGCAGCAGCGTCGGCTCGTCGGCGGGGAATGACCCGGGTCCCGCCGCGGGACCCGGGCTGGCCGATGCGGACGAAGGGGCTGATGCGGCAGAAGGGGCCGATGCGGCGGCGGTGACCGAGGTCACGACGACCGGTGCCTCGGCGGGGACGTCGCCGTCCGGCCGCCCGGTCCCGGGCCTCGTGCTGGTGATCAGGAGATAGACGCCCACGGCGACCGTGAGCGTCCAGGTCGCCAGCGCGACGATTGCCATGATCGGGTCCTCTCCTGCCAGTTCCGGCTGCGCCGCTACGCCGACTCGATGGTACGCAGGCGAATGGTCACGTCCATCGCGCGGAGCTTGTCGAGAACGTCGTCGCTGTAGGAGGTGCCGATGTCGGTGATCACGTAACCGTACTCGTCCCGGGTCCGCAGCAGTTGCCCCTCGACGTTCACGCCATGGTCGGCGAGGATGCGGTTGACCGAGGCCAGCACGCCGGGGACGTTGCGGTGCAGGTGGATGAGGCGGTGGGTGCCAGGGACCGTGGGCAGGGCCACGCTGGGCAGGTTGACCGACATGGCGGTGGCCCCGGCGGTGGCGAAGTCGATCAGCTTGCCTGAGACGAACTCACCGATGTCCTGCTGCGCCTCCTCGGTGGAGCCGCCGATGTGCGGGGTCAGGATGACGTTCTTCAGCCCGCGCAGTTCCGAGATGAACTCATCCCCCCGGCCCTTGGGCTCGTTGGGGAAGACATCGATGGCCGCGCCGGCGATGTGCCCCGACTCGATGTGGCGGCGCAGCGCCGCGTGGTCGACAACGAAGCCGCGGGACAGGTTGAGGAACAGCGACCTGGGCCGCATCAGGGCGAACTCCTCCTCGCCGAAGAAGCCCCGGTTGCCGGGCCGCCCGTCCACGTGCAGCGTGACCGTCTCGACGGTCTCAAGCAGCTCCTGCAGGGTGGAGCAGCGCCGCGCGTTGCCGATCGCCAGCTTGTCAGCGATGTCGTAGAAGTACACCGTCATGCCGAGCGCCTCGGCGATGACCGACAGCTGGGTACCGATGTTCCCGTAGCCGACGATCCCCAGCGTGCGGCCGCGGACCTCGTGCGCCCCCGCCGCCGACTTGTCCCAGTGGCCGGCGTGCATGCCCATGTTCTTCTCGGGCAGCCGCCGCGCGAGGGAGATGATCTCCGCCACGGCCAGCTCGACCACGCTGCGGGTGTTGGAGAAGGGAGCGTTGAACACGGCCACGCCGTTGCTCGCGGCGGCCGGCAGGTCGACCTGGTTGGTGCCGATGCAGAACGCCCCGACCGCGAGCAGTTGCGGCAGCGCCGTCAGGACGCGCTCGGTGACCTGAGTCTGGGACCTGATGCCGAGCAGGCTCGTGCCCTTGGCCGCGTCGATGAGGTCATCCTCGGCGAGTGCCCGCGACTCCGTCGAGACCTGATACCCCGCCTTGACCAGGCGAGCGGTGGCGTCTGGATGGATGTTCTCAAGCAGCAGTGCGCGCTTGACCGCGTCTCCGGTTGGTGCCGTGTCCCCAGTCAAAGCCTCTCCCCGCGTCAAGTGGCCGCGTGCAACCGGGCCACGGTAGGTAACAGCGACGAAACTACGCGACCAATGATAACGGCCCGCCCGGGAGCAATCCGGGCGGGCCGTATGCCAGAGGTCTAAACCTCCTGCTGTCTTACCTGCGGTTACGCGTCCGCCAGGAGCGGGGGCAACTCAGCGGGGATGCTGGGCAGGGATTCCACTGCCCGCTCGGAGTTGCGCAACTCGGCCGCGCGGACCAGGGCCGCGAACAGCCGCGGGTCGTCACCCTGCTCGGGGTGCCACTGCACGCCGACGACGAACCCGGTAGCGCTCTCGATCGCCTCGACCACCCCGTCGTCGGCCCATCCGACGGCGGTGAGGCCGGCGCCAGGCATGTCAACGGCCTGGTGATGGTGCGTCGGGACATCGAAGTACTCGCCACCAGGCAGGATGGACAAGAGCAGCTCGCCGGTGGTCACGCGGACTCGGTGCAGGCCGAAGCCGTCCGCCGGGCCGCTGTGCGCCTCGTGGCCAACCAGGTCCGGCACATGCTGGTGCAGCGTCCCGCCTGAGGCGACGTTGATGACCTGCATGCCACGGCAGATGCCCAGCGTCGGGACGATCAGCCGGAGGGCGGACTCGGCCAGCGCGAGCTCCCAGGCGTCACGGTCAGGAACCGTGGCCTCGGTCCTCGGATGCTTCTGTGCGCCATAGTGTGCCGGGTCGATGTCGCCACCGCCCGCGATCACCAGGCCGTCAAGCACGGAAACGGCGTCCTCAGCATCTGACGCACTACCGCCAGGCGGAAGCAGCACCGGGTTGCCGCCACTCGCCCGTATAGCAGCCACGTACGTCCACGGCAAGAGTGCACCCTCTTCCCGCCAGCCACGCCAGTCAGCCTGGGTGTGGTACGTGCTAATGCCAATCGTTGGCTTCATGTTTCCCCTTGAGTGATCCCTTGAGATGCACCGCTGCTTCTTCACGCCCCGTAACACGCATAGCGCTCGTGAAGAGGGTTTCGTTTCTGAGAACTGAGGGTACTGCGCGACAACGCCGATTGTTGGCGATCACAGATACTACTCAGGGTAGCTGACTGGCCTGCATCCGCTTCCATAGCGGACTATCAGCGTGGTCTCAGGGTCTCTTGAGTCAAGGTATGTGCGACAGTGCGTCACCGGCGTGGCGGCATGCGTCGCCTGATTGCCTGCTCTGGCCGGCCGGGCCTGGCGGGCCCCGCAATTCCGCCGGCGCCGCGCCGGCGGCTTCCTGACTGGTGGCCGCTCGCCCGGCGAGTGGCACCCGGCTTACCAGGCGAGATCGAGCCGGAACGATGCAGGGCAACACGACCTGTTGATTCCTGTTGGCAAGTGCGCGGGCAATCGGGAGGGTGCTCGCCGCGCCGCCGCACGCTTGCCTGTCGTGCCCGGTGCGGGCCCCGCGGGGCCAGAGCCGGGCACCGCGGGCTCAAAGACGGGCTCTCGCGCGCTGGTGCCGGCGACCGCGGGGGACCTTCGGCGTCCGTCGCGCGGTGGCCGGCGCCCCGAGTGTGGCGAGCGTCACCCTCGCGGCCGGCCCGCTGGCCGCGCGCGCCGCCGGACCGGGGCGCGAGCTCGCCCCCTGGCGCCTATCGCCACCAGGGGAGGCGGCGGGCCTGCGCCAGGTGCAGCGCCGGCTCAGAGATCGCCGGGGCGTTGCGTGCTAGGTGGTGCAGGTGCTCTTGGACCCACAGCAGATTCGGATGTGGCAGCTGCGACGAAGCGGGAGAGGCGCTGCCTGAGGAGGCGCTGCCTGAGGGGGCCTCGGCGGGGCCGGGCCTGGCCTGCCGGGGCACCGCCGCGTCGACCGGCTTGGGCGGGCACAGGAGCTCGGGTTCCTCCCGCCGGGAATGGCCCACCTCATCGGCGATCCGGCCGTAGAAGCCGGCCAGGTCGGCCGCCGCGCGCCGCAGGCGCTCGCAGGCCGGCGTACCGGCGGCCGACCCCGACCCGTCAGGCGGCTGGCGGGGCTGGGGTGGGGTGTCCCCGTCAGGATCGCGCAGGTCCCGCAGCCCAGCTAGGGTGTGCGCGGTCAGCCGCAGTCGCTGGGTCTGCGTAACCAGGGCCCACAGGTCCTCCTTGCTCGCGCGCTTCGTGCCCTGCTCGGCCAGGAAGACGCGCAGCCCGTCGTCAAGCCGCAGGCCCGCCGTCAGCGCCGCCGACGCCGCGTCCGGCGGCGCCGGGCGCTCGTTAAGCGCCCAGCCGACCGCCTGCGTCAGGTACGTGGCGCCGCTCTGGAACGCGTCGGCGATGCCGTCCCCGACCAGGGCCGATGCCCCGCGCGGCCAGAAGATCACCCCCACCACCAGGCTCACGGCGCAGCCGAGCGCCACGTCCTCCACGCGCAGCAGCCCCAGCTTCCAGCCGATCGGCACGAGTATGTTGAAGACCACCACGACTATGACGGTGAACGCCGCCTGCCCGATCGCGAACGGCGCGGTTCCCGGCGCGTACGAGGCGATCAGCACCGCGATCGGGAACGCCACCCACAGCGCCGTCTCCCCGGTCCCGATGCCGATCAGCAGCAGCGCGCCCACCACGAACCCGATCGCCGCGCCGCCCAGCGCGCGCAGTGCCGTCCCCCCGGTGCCCGCCGCGCTCGTGCGCAGCACCGACACCGTCCCGAGCACCACCCAGAAGGCGTGCCCAACCCCGCTGGCGTCCGCGACCGCCACCGCGATGGCCAGGGCCACGGCACCGCGCAGGCTATTGGCGAACCATACAGAACGGACACTCGCGTGCTTCACCACGACCCCGGTGGCTCCGGCAACCCCGGAGAGCCGGGAACTGGGATCCATCCGGGCGAGGAGGGCGCTGGCGTAGCGGCGGACGGTAAGGTCGTGGCCCGGCGCGCCGGACGAGGTCCCCAGGCCATACCAGCGGCTCCTGGCCGCGGTGATCGTGGCCGGGTCGGCGCGGCCCGCCACGATCAGCGCGCTGTCGGCGGTGCTCCGCGCGGCCACCGCGACCGCCTGCGCGTGCGCGGCGTGCGCGGCCGCCATCCGCTCGGCCCGCTCGCTGCTCCCCGACAGCTCGCGCAGCCGCCTCAGGGCAGTGGCCCTGGCGTGCTCAAGCTCTTCGAGGAAAGCGGGCGAGCCGGGAGCGTCCCTGGCCCCGGCCAGCAGTAGCGTCACCTTGTCGAGCACGCTTGCGGCCACGATGAGCAGCTGGCGCTCCTCGTCGATCGCCTGGGTCATGTCGATGTGGCCGTCGAACGCGTCGGCAACCTCGGTGGCGCCCTGCTCGAGCATCTGCACGACGCTCGCGAGCGCCTGGTCGGAGGTGGCCAGGCCGATGGGGCGAAAAGGCGCGGCGATGAACACGGCCCGCATCTGGTCCCTGGCCGCGGTTAGGGTGGGCATGTCGGCCACCTGGCCATTGGCCGCTGCCCGCAGGCAGCCGGCGATCTCGCTCGCGAGCGCCGAGGCTGCCGCCCGGATGCGGTCACCGGGATTCCTTGGTGACAGCAGCAGGACCGCGAGCGTGCCCGCGACCGACACCACCCACCAGCCCTCGAGACGACTGCCGATCGTGTCCATGCCCCCCATCGAGGCGACCGGGAGCACGTAGAGGAAAAGCGCAGCCGTGGTGCCGCTGGCCGGGGCCGGGCCGAGCACCCCGGCGAAGAAGATGGTGAACGCGACCGGGATCGTCACGATGGCGGCCAGCCAGGGCGTGCCGCTGACCAGCGTCCCGATGACGATCGAGATGCTGCCGACGACGGCAAGCTGCGCGTGGGCGCTGAGCTTGTCCCTGCGTGAGCCGCCGAATCCGGCGACCACCAGTGTCGCGAACCCGCCAAAGAACGCGAACAAGGCCATCTGCTCGTTGCCGACGACCCTGGTGGCGATGGTGAACAGGGCGGGAATGACGAGGGTAGCCCGGACCGCCCGCAGCGCGGCAGGAACCGACCAGGCCGGCCTCCACCGTGCCGGCCTGAACCACTGTGCCGGCCGGTATCGCCCTGGCGGGGTGGCCATGGCTAGGCCTCGCCGCGACCGTGGAACGAGGCCAGCCGGGCAAGCAGCGTCCTGACCGCCTCGCGCAGCGGCGTTAGCCGGCGCTGGGCAGCGAGCCGGGCGGCGATCAGGCCGCCCGGCCTGACCTGCTCGACGATCTCCAGGTAGGCCTTGACCTTGGGCTCGGTGCCGCTTGGGCGGATGATCACCCGGTCAGCGCCGAGCGTGAAGCTAAGCACGTCGGACGGCGGCAGGCCGGTCAGCGTGCGGCCGCTCCCGCTCGTCAGGCTGTAGTCGATCATCTCATCGACCGGGCGTCCGGCCAGCCTGGCCGGGGGCGCGGCGCGCAGCCGCCCCATGACCTCGGCGGCCGCGGCGACGTGCAGGCTCAGCTGCGCCGTGTGGTGCACGCCATGCTCGCGCTCCAGCTCGTCGTAGCGGTCGAGCACCGACTGCCCGGCGCGGGCGGCGTCGGTAGCCAGCCGCAGGAACGCCAGCGCGGCGCCGATGCCGTCCTTGTCCCGCACGACGTCGCCCACCGCGTAGCCGATCGCCTCCTCGTAGCCGAAGACGAATGCCGCCTGGGGGACCTCGTCCGCAGCCCGGGCGATCCACTTGAACCCGGTCAGGGTCTCGCCGTACACCGCGCCCGCCTTGGCGGCGATCTTCGAAAGCAGCGCGGAGGAGACGATGCTGGTCGCGACCAGCGGCCGCGTCGCCTGCGGCGCTCCTGGCGCGGGCCGGGTTGCCCGGGCGAGCAGGTAGTCGCCGAGCAGGGCCCCGACCTGGTCGCCATTGAGGACTCGCCACCGGCCGTCTTCCTGGATGCTGGTGCCGGGAACGTTCCGTATCTTGCGGCGGGTGTCGGGTTCTGGGACCGCCACCGCGAGGCGGTCTCCGTCCGGGTCGTTGGCCAGCATCAGGTCGGCATCCAGGGCCCTGGCGTCGGCGAGCGCCAGGCTGAGCGCGGTCGGCTCCTCCGGGTTTGGGAACGCCGCCGTCGGGAAGTCCGGGTCGGGCTGCCCCTGCACGGTGACCACGTGGGGGCGGCGGAACCCGGCCCGCTGTAGCGCCTGGAGCAGCGCGCTGCCGGCCACGCCGTGCAGGGGCGTGTAGACGACCCTGAGGCCGACCTCGTCCGGCTCGGCGAACCGGCTGGCGATGGCGGAAAGGTAGGAGTCAGCGACCTCGTCCCCGAGACGGGTGATCCGGGGGCTGCCCAGCGGCGCAGTAGGGATGCCGAGCAGCGGCCCAAGCTCCCTCATCCGGGCCTCGATCTCGGCGTCAACCGGCGGGATGACCTGTGCCCCGTCGCTGAGGTAGAGCTTGTAGCCGTTGTCGGTGCGCGGGTTATGGCTGGCGGTGATCATGACGCCCGCGCTGGCAGGCAGGTGCCTGACCGCGAACGCGAGCAGCGGTGTCGGGGACGGGCGCGGCAGCAGGTATGCCTGGATGCCCGCGCCCGCGAGGACCTGGGCCACCTCGTCGGCGAACTCGTCGGACCTGTGCCGGGCGTCGCTGCCGATGACGACGGACAGCGGCGGGGCGGCCGCGTCCGCGAGCCAGCCCGCGACCGCGCTGGTGACCGCGCGGACGACCGCCCGGTTCATTCGGTTGGGACCGGCCCCGATCTGGCAGCGCAGGCCCGCGGTGCCGAACGTGAGCTGGCTGGCGAAGCGGTCCTCCAGCTGGCTGGCGGCCTCCTCGGCGTCACCGGAGGCCGCGAGGGCGATGAGCTCGTCGGCCGCCGACCGCGAACTGCCCGGGCCGGCCGGCTCGGTGTCCTCGCCCACCGCTGACGCACGGTCAAGCAGGGCCGCCAGCTCGGCGCGGTCGACGGGATCGGGGTCCTCGGCGATCCACGCCTCGACCCTCGCCCGCAACTCCGCCCCGACCGCCACGCCAGCCCTCTCACTCTTGCCACATCAGCAACTCCTGCCCGTGATGATCCCCGGAGGCGGGCGGTCCTCAACCCTGGCGACCGGCCTGGCGGCGGCCAGCTGCGGGAAAGGCTGGCCGGTCGGCGGGCCGGCTACGACTTGACGTAGGGGACGCCCTCGGCCTTGGGGCCACGGACCTTGCCCACCAGTCCGGCCACCACCACGATCGTCACCACGTACGGGGTCATGAGGAGCAGGTTGGACTGGATGGGCACGTTGATGCTGGAAAGGACCGATTGCAGTTCGGTCGTGAACCCGAACAGCAGGGCGGCGAGCAGCGCGCCGACGGGCGTGTAGCGGCCGAAGATCATGGCGGCGAGCGCGATGTAGCCCTCGCCTGAGGTCATGTCGATGCCGAACGAGCCGACCGACCCGATCGTGAAGTACGCGCCACCGACGCCGGCGATGAGCCCGGCCGCGATCACGTTCCTGTAGCGCAGGGCCAGAACCCGGATGCCAACGGTGTCGGCCGCGACCGGATGCTCGCCGACCGCCCGGGTGCGCAGCCCCCACCTGGTCTTGAACAGCCCGAACGACACCATGAGGAGCACGGCGTAGGTGATGTAAAGGAACGGTGAGGAGTCGAAGAACACGGGACCGAGGATCGGTATGTCGCCGATCAGCGGGATCTTGACCGGGTTGAACGTCGCCGGGTTGTTCAGTGTGCTGCTGTACGGCACCATCAGCGAGTTGTAGAGGTAGCCGGTCACCCCGAGCACCAGGCCGTTGAGCACCACGCCCAGCACCACCTGGTCCACGACGTAGGCGATGGCGAACACGGCGAGGAGACCGCCCACGAGGCACCCGGCCAGCGCGCCGCAGATGAGCCCGACCCACAGGGACCCGGTGGCGGTGGTCGCGAGCGCCGCCACGAACGCGCCAAGCAGCAGTTGCCCCTCGATCGCGATGTTGATGACCCCGGACCGCGAGCAGATCACCCCGGTGATCGCCCCGAGCATGATCGGGATCGACTGGCTGAGCGATCCTTGCAGCAGGTTCACGATGTTGATCGGGATCGCCTGCTGCCCTGAGCTTGACTGGGACGCGTCCGACCAGCAAAGCAGCGCCAGCACGAACAGGAAGAGCACCAGGCCGAGGGCGATCTGCCGCCACCGGCGGGTAGCGCGGGGCGAGCCGACCCGGACCAGGCCAAGCACATCAGTCAGGCGCGCGGCCGCGAGCAGCAGCGTCAGCGCCCCGCACACGATGCTCGTCAGGCTGGCGGGCAGCGTCAGGTTGGGCACGGTGACCTTGGCGAACTCCGGGGTGAAGGCCAGCGTGGCCGACCCGTGCGCGCGCCCGAACGCCAGGATGTCGACAAGCCCGAACGCCAGGAAGACGACCGGCCCGGCGAACCGCCTGGTGCGCGATACCCGCGGCTCGGCCGGCAGCAGCACCGGGAGTCGAGGAGAGGCAACAGTGCTCACGCGTTCCACCCCCTGGACATCGTCGTGCCAACGCCGCCCGCGCGGGTCGCGCGCAGCCGGAACATGGTTCGGATTAGCGGCGGTGCCGCGATGAACAGCACGACCACCGACTCAAGGACCTCAACCATCTGGGGCGGCGTGTTGGCCGCCGACTGCATGAGCCCGGACGCAGCGTTCAGCGCGCCGAACAGCAGTCCGGCCCACACGACGCCGCCCGGCTTGCCCCGGCCGAGCAGCGCCACGGTGATCGCGTCGATCCCGTAGCTTCCGTAGTTGGACGTGTTGACCGCGAAGTCGGTGCCCTGCACGATCGACGCGCCGGCCAGGCCGGCCAGGCCTCCCGCGATCAGCATCACCAGCGCCCAGGACCGCTCGACCCTCATGCCGGCTACCCGGGCGGCCGAGGCCGACGCCCCGACGGCGCGGAACTCGAACCCTGTGGTCGTCCTGTTCATCAGCCACCACACGCCGAACGCGCAGGCCAGCGCGATCAGGAACCCGACATTCAGCCGCAGGCTCGGGCCGAACAGGTGCGGCAGGTGGGCGTCGGCGGCGATCGAGGGCGTAACGGGGTTGCTCCCCGGGGCCTCCAGCAGCGACGGCGAGTTGAGCAGGAAGTTCAGGAAGTACTCCATGACGTAGTTGAGCATGATCGTGACGATCACCTCGTGCGCCCCCGTGCGGGCCTTGATCTCGCCCGCGAGCCAGCCAAGCACCGCGCCGCCGGCGAAGCCGCCGGCCACGCACACCACCACGTGGACGAACGGCGGCATGCTGACGTCGAAGCCCAGCCAGACCGCGAAGATCATGCCGCCGATGATCTGGCTTTGCCCGCCGATGTTGAACATGCCCGCCTGGTAGGGCACCGCCACCGCGAGGCCAGCCAGGATCAGCGGCGTGGCGGCCACGCACGTCTCCGACAGCGGCCTGAACACCGCCGACACATAGCCGTCATGCAGCGCGGTGGGCAGGGATGCCTGCTGGAACAGGGCCTGAAGCGTGTGCGGGTTGACGATCGACCCCTCGAAGAGCGCCACGTACGTCGCGGAGATCGCCGCCCACGCCCGCGGGATCACGTCCCCGGCCTGGGCGTGCAGCACCGTGGGATCGGTGAACGCGCTCAGCAGCCCGCCGACCACGGCCGCCGTCACGATGGCGAGGAACGTGACCGTGACGGTGTTTCCCTCGACGAGGGCACTCAGGAAATTTCTGCCGAACGACCGTGCCTCGCTGTCCCGGGCGGGCCTCCCCGTTGGCGGCGGGGCGGGCTCACCCGGCGGGGCGGGCTCTGCGGATGGGGTGGGCTGGGTCACTGGTCGTTCTCCGTAGCGGCTGGCTCCGGTTGTGCCGGAGCAGTCTGCGATGCGTCCGTCTCCGGCGCTGCCGTTCCTGGCGCTGGCGTCGGCAAGGAGGTGCCGGGGCCCGCTGCCGGGCCGTCGGCCACGTCGGCGCCCCCGGCCATCAGCCGGCCAAGCTCGGCGGTTGGCACGCTGGGATCGCGGAAGCCGGTGATCCGGCCCTCGTACACGACCGCGATCCGGTCGGCCAGCGCGCGGATCTCGTCCAGTTCCGAGGACACGATGAGCACGGCGATGCCGGCGTCGCGCTGCTCGACGATGCGCTTGTGCACGAACTCGATCGAGCCGACGTCCAGGCCGCGGGTGGGCTGGCTGGCGATGAGCAGCCTGGTCTGGCGGCCGAGCTCCCGGGCCAGGATGACCTTCTGCTGGTTGCCGCCGGACAGCGTGCCCGCCGGGGTGGCGGCCGACCCGGTGCGCACGTCGAACTCCTTGATGCGGGCCGTGGCGTTGGCCGCGATCGCGGCCAGGTCCAGGCGGATGCCCCGGGCGAACGGCGCGCGGTCGTAGGAGTTCAGGATCAGGTTCTCCGCGACTGAGAACGACCCGACCAGGCCATCTTCCCTGCGGTCCTCGGGTATGTAGGCGATGCCGGCATCCAGCCGGGCGCGCGGCGTGGCGTGGGTGAGGTCAAGGGAGTCGAGCGTGACGCTGCCCGCGAGCGTGGGGAGCAGGCCCATGAGGGCCTCGCACAGCTCGGTCTGGCCGTTGCCCTGCACCCCCGCGATTCCGAGGATCTCGCCTGCCCGGACCTCGAAGGAAAGGCCCCTCACCGCGTGGGCGCTATCCGTCGCGGCGGTGCCGGACTTGGCACTGCCTGAGTACGTGCTCCCAGCGGCCGTCCCCTGGGTGGCGGCGCTGCCGACGACCAGGTCGCTCACCTGGAGCACGACCTCGCCCGGTGTCGCGGGCTGCTTGCTGACTCGCAACTGCACGTCGCGGCCGACCATCAGCGTGGCGAGGTCCTCCTCGGTGGCCGGTGGCGTGCGCTCGCCGACCACCCGGCCGCGGCGCAGGACCGTGATCGTGTCGGCGATCTCCTGGACTTCCCTGAGCTTGTGCGAGATGAAGATGACCGAGGTGCCGCCGTCGCGCAGCTGCCTGACGATGCGGAACAGCTCCTGCGTCTCGCCGGGGGTGAGCACCGCGGTCGGCTCGTCGAGGACCAGCACGGAGGCGTTGCGGACCAGCGCCTTGATGATCTCGACCCGCTGCTGGATGCCGACGGGGAGGTCTTCGACGATCGCGTCCGGGTTGACGTCAAGGCCGTAGCGGCGGGACAGGTCACCAACCTCGCGGCGGGTGCGCCCGACATCGAGCAGTCCGCCCGCGCGGCCGATGAGATCGCGAAGCGATCGGCCGCGCATCGCAGGTCCCGGGAGGTCGCCCCCCCGGGACACACCGACCTGCTCGATGCCGAGCGTGACGTTCTCGGCGACGGTGAACGGCGGGACCAGCATGAAGTGCTGGTGCACCATGCCGATGCCCGCGCCGATGGCGTCCTTCGGCGAGCGGAAGCTCGCCGGCCTGCCATCTATGTGGATCTCGCCCTCGTCGGGCTGCAGCAGCCCGTACAGGACGTTCATCAAGGTGGACTTCCCCGCCCCGTTCTCGCCGAGCAGGGCGTGGACCTGGCCAGGGACCACCGCGAGGCTGATTCCGTCGTTGGCGACGAGGGAACCAAACCTCTTGGTGATTCCCCTGAGCTCAAGTTGCATCAGTTATGTAGTTCCTTGCCGACGGGAGGTTCGGGGGTCGCCCCCCGCCGCACTAAACCGGGCTCTTGGTGGGGGTCTGGATCGAGCCGTTCTCGATCCCGGTCTCGATCGTCTTCAGCTCGGCCTGGAGCGAAGCGGGAACCTTGCTGGCGAAGTCGTGGAATGGCGAGAGCACGACGCCGCCGTTGGAGAGGTCGCCGATGTAGTTGCCGCCCTTGAACTGACCCGAGGCGGCGCTCAGCACCGCGGCCTTCACCGAGGCCTGGATGCCCTTGGTGACGCTGGACAGGAAGTACTGGCAGTACTGCGCGGCGCTGACGCACCCGTCGGTGTCGACCCAGAGCATGCTCACGTGCCCGCCCTGGGCGTCGGCCTGCTGAACGGCCTTGGCGGCACCGAGGCCGACGTTGCCGGCCACCGGGAAGATGATGTCCGCACCCTCGGAGATGAACGTCTGGGTCACGGTCTGGCCCTTGGTCTCGTTGGTGAAGTCACCGGTGAACGAGCCCTTCTGGGTCTTCTCGCTCCAGCCAAGCACCGAGACGTTGGTGTGGTGCTGCG
>Ga0335075_10000316_pt1 | contig 87006 bp, 90 predicted proteins | sample Lox_Sample_24_FD_206723 | JGI IMG/M metagenome (GOLD analysis project Ga0335075, IMG submission 206723) | Soil microbial communities from Loxahatchee National Wildlife Refuge, Florida, United States - Lox_Sample_2.4 | ecosystem: Environmental > Terrestrial > Soil > Wetlands | place: USA... | reverse complement strand
GTCGCCAACGACACGCTCACCAGCCACCCACGACGACGAAGCACGAGGCGCCCGCCCGAACCATCGGGACGGGCGCCTCACCCTGCCGCTTGACAGGAGGTCGCTACATATCAGTTGTACCCGGCCACCACGTTGGTAGCGGCGCGGGTGGTTGAACGAGCGAGAACCTCCGAGGGGACTGCTGCACGGATAGGTGACATCTGATCTGTGGTGCCGAGGGGTGCCGCTGGAAGGATGTTGCTGTGCCGAAGCCCTACCCCAAGGAGTTCCGTGACGACGTGGTGCGTCTCGCGAGGAACCGTGAGCTGGGAGTCCACCTGCGGCAGATCGCTGCGGACTTCGGCATCAGCGAGTCGTGTCTCACGAACTGGCTCTCGAAGGCCGATGTCGAGGACGGCGTGAAGCCCGGCGCGACGGCCGAGCAGAACGCCGAGAACCGTGAGCTGCGCCAGCGGGTCCGTCTGCTAGAGCAGGAGAACGAGGTCCTGCGCCGCGCGGCCGCTTACCTGTCACAGGCGAACCTGCCGGGAAAATGATGTACCCGCTCGTCCGCGAGCTGGCCGCCACGGACGCCCCGATGCGGGTCCCCGTGGCGGTGACGTGTCGGGTGCTGAAGCTGGCCCGCCAGCCCTACTACCGCTGGCTCGCGGCGCCGGTTACAGGCGCTGAGCTCGAAGAGGCCTACCGGGCCAACGCGTTGTTCGATGCTCACGTCGACGACCCGGAGTTCGGCTACCGGTTCTTGGTCGACGAAGCACGAGAGGCCGGTGAGTCGATGGCGGAGCGGACCGCGTGGCGGATCTGCTCGCAGCGGGGCTGGTGGTCCGCGTTCGGCAAGCCCAAGCACGGCAAGGGTGGCAAGCGACCCGGGCCGCCGGTCCATGACGACCTGTGCGCGATCGTGGACGAGCACGGCGTGATCCGGCACGAGTTCACCGCCAACGATCCGAACGAGCTGTGGCTTACCGATATCACCGAGCACCGCACCGGTGAGGGCAAGCTGTATCTCTGCGCCATCAAGGACGCCTACTCGAACCGGATCGTCGGCTACTCGATCGACTCGCGGATGAAGTCGCGGCTGGCCGTCGCGGCGCTCACCAACGCCGTCGCACGCCGCGCGGCCGCGGGTCATGACGTGGCTGGTTGTGTGGTCCATAGCGACCGCGGCAGTCAGTTTCGAAGCCGGAAGTTCGTCCACGCCCTCAACCGCCACGGCCTGGTCGGATCGATGGGCAGAGTCGGGGCTGCCGGTGACAACGCGGCCATGGAGTCGTTCTTCGCGCTGTTGCAAAAGACCGTTCTCGATCGCCGGCCCTGGACCACCCGCGAGGACCTGCGGACCGCGGTCGTGACCTGGATCGAACGGACCTACCACCGCCGCCGTCGACAGGCCGCTCTCGGGCGATTGACCCCGGTTGAATACGAAGCCATCATGACCGCGCCAGCCACTCGGGCTGCGTGACCCAACCTGTCACCTGATCGTGCAGCAGTCCCGTCCACCCACACCGCTAGGTTGCCCCGCATCAACACCACACCCGCGCCAGGACCGCAGACCCAGTCACTGGTCCACCCCGCCATCGTTCAGGACCTCAGCGGAACACGCTGCTTCATGTGCGGCGACACCCTCCTAGACCCCACCGCCTACCCCGAGGCACCCAACAGACGCACCCAAGAACACGTCTTCCCCCGATGGCTCCAGAGTGACCACGACATGTGGAACCAGGCCATCCACCTCAAGAACACGACGACGCTCCCCTACCGGTCCCTGACCGTCAACGCGTGCTACTCGTGCAACAGCCAGCACCTCGGACCGCTCGAAGAGCGAGTAGCGACAGCGTTCCGCACCGGCACAGACGCCGTACGCGCGCTTGACCGACGAGACCTCTACCTGTGGCTCACCAAGTTGTACTACTGCCTGCTGTTCAAAGAACTCACCTTGCAGGCAGACCGGCGCACCCCCACCGCAGGCTCGATCACGACCAGCGACCAACTGTCCGGCTACTCGCTAATGCACGCGCTCCTCCAAGCCGCCCGAGGGCTGGTCACATGGCCCACAGACCTGCGTCACGACATCCCCGGCTCAATCACCATCCTCACCGCTCAGCAGAGCAGCAACACGCGCCTCAACTTCAGTTACGTCGACGGGCTCGGACTTCCCTACCTCGCTGTACGCATCCGAGAAACCGCCGTCTTCGCCGTCCTCGAAGACTGGGGCGAATTCGAAACCAAGTGGGCGCACACCACCGAACCCGACAACCTGTTCCCCCAACTTCACGTAGCGAAGTCCCTCGCGCTTACCCCCACCCAGTTCACCGAACTGGCCGTCCTCGTCAACGTTCTCGCCCGCGACCTCGACCGGCATTGGACCTATCTGACCCTTCAAGGGGCTGACGGACTCACTCTCATTCCGGCCACCGCAACCGGAAACTCGAACCCATCAGGGAAGTTCGGCCCACAGTGGTTCCAGGCCTACGCAGCCGTCCTTGCCAGCCACCTCCACCGACCGCTCAGCGATGTCTACGACTCCGAGCGCGGCGTCGTGTCATGGATCTGCGACACCAACGGCATCCCCAACCCGGCCCAGTGGAACGGACAGGGATGCGTCGACCCAAAGTGCAACCACACCGACACGGCACGCTGCGGCATGAGCGGCTGACCGCAAGGCTGCACGAACGCCGCTCGACGCCGGATGCTTGTGCATCCGGCGCGGCCGATAGAGGCTGCGTGGGAAGCTCCCAATGCCGTACCGCGAGCCGACGGACCCTAGAGCGCGGCCCGGTCATGCCGCTCCTCGTATGACGCCAGAGGCCCCCGGAGTCGTAACTCCGGGGGCCTCTTCGCCCTCACACCCAGCACAGGCGCTCTAACACGTTTCCGCAGGTCAGCGGGTGGTGATTTACGTGTCCGATGGTTTGTCGTTCAGTGCTGATTGGGCTGTCGCCTTACAGCAACTCGACATCAGCTGCAGCCGGAGGTGCTGCCGCAGCCCTCGCAGACGTAGCAGGAGCCGGCGGGGCGCATCTTGGTGCCGCAGGTGAAGCAGAGCGGCGAGTCGACGGCGGTGCCGCTGATCTTCTCCAGGAGCTCGGCCGTGGTGTGGGCCTCGCGCGGGGCGGGCTGGGCCGCGGCGGCGTCGACCTCCGGGGTGGCGATCTCGACCTCCACCGGGGCGGCCTGGGCCACCGGGGCGTCCTCGATCAGCTCGGCCGCGGCACCGGTCTCCTCGAGCGGCTCGTACGAGCCGGTCTCGAGGTGACGCTGACGCTCCTCGGCGGAGTAGATGCCGAGCGCGGCACGCTGCTCGAAGGGCAGGTAGTCCAGGGCCAGGCGGCGCCAGACGTAGTCCATGAGGGACTGGGCCATCCGCACGTCGGGGTCGTCGGTGAGGCCGGCCGGCTCGAAGCGCAGGTTGGTGAACTTCGAGACGTACGTCTCCAGCGGCACGCCGTACTGCAGCCCGATGCTCACCGCGATCGAGAAGGCGTCCATCACGCCGGCCAGGGTCGAACCCTGCTTGCCGAGCTTGAGGAAGACCTCGCCGAGCTCGCCGTCGTCGTGGGCACCCGAGGTGAGGTACCCCTCCGCGCCACCGACCGTGAAGGAGGTGGTGCGGGAGACCCGCGACTTCGGCAGCCGCTTGCGGGTCGGGGCGTAGACGACCTTCTCGACGACCTTGGTCTCGACCGAGGCGGCCTCGTCGGACGCGGCCGGCTCGTCCTTCTTCTTCGCCTTGCCGTCGGAGAGGGGCTGGCCGACCTTGCAGTTGTCGCGGTAGATCGCGGTGGCCTTGAGGCCGAGCTTCCACGACTGGAGGTAGACGTCCTCGATCTCCTCGACCGTCGCCGACTCCGGCAGGTTGACGGTCTTGCTGATCGCGCCGGACAGGAACGGCTGCGCGGCCGCCATCATCCGGACGTGGCCCATGGGCTTGAGGGCGCGGGCACCCATCGCGGTGTCGAAGACCTCGTAGTGCTCCTGGCGCAGGCCGGGCGCGTCGATCACGTGGCCGTGCTCGGAGATGTAGGCGACGATCGCCTCGATCTGCTCCTCGACGTAGCCCAGCTTCTTCAGGGCACGCGGGATGGTCTGGTTGACGATCTGCATCGAGCCGCCGCCCACGAGCTTCTTGAACTTCACCAGGGAGAAGTCGGGCTCGATGCCGGTGGTGTCGCAGTCCATCATGAAGCCGATGGTGCCGGTCGGGGCGAGGACCGAGGCCTGGGCGTTGCGGAAGCCGTTCGTGCCGCCGAGCGCGATCACGTCGGCCCACGCCTGGGTGGCCAGCTTGTGGACCTGGCTGTCGGCGATGGCGAGCGTGCGGACGGTGTCGTTGGCCGCCTGGTGCTTGCGCATGACCCGCTGGTGGGCCTCGGCGTTGCGGGCGTAGCCGGCGTACGGGCCGACGATGCCGGCGAGCTCGGCCGAGCGCTTGTAGGAGGTGCCGGTCATCAGCGAGGTGATGGTCGCGGCCATCGAGCGACCACCCTCGGAGTCGTAGCCCAGGCCCATGGCCATGAGCAGCGCGCCGAGGTTGGCGTAGCCGATGCCGAGCTGGCGGTAGTCGACCGTGGTCTGGCCGATCGCCTCGGTCGGGAAGTCGGCGAAGCAGATGGAGATGTCCATCGCCGTGATGATGAACTCGACCGCCTTCGCGAACAGCTCGGCGTCGAAGGTGTCGTCGTCCTTGAGGAACTTCAGCAGGTTCAGCGAGGCCAGGTTGCACGAGGAGTTGTCGAGCGACATGTACTCCGAGCACGGGTTGGACGCGGTGATCCGGCCCGTCTCGGGGTTGGTGTGCCAGTCGTTGATGGTGTCGTCGTACTGCAGGCCCGGGTCGGCGCACTCCCAGGCGGCCTCGGAGATCTTGCGGAACAGCTCACGGGCGTCGACGCGCTCGATGATCTCGCCGGTCGTGCGGGCCCGCAGGCCGAAGTCGGTGCCGTCCTCGACCGCGCGCATGAACTCGTCACTGACGCGCACCGAGTTGTTGGCGTTCTGGTACTGCACGGAGGTGATGTCGGCGCCGCCCAGGTCCATGTCGAACCCGGCGTCGCGCAGCGCACGGATCTTGTCCTCCTCGCGCGCCTTGGTCTCGACGAACTCGACGATGTCCGGGTGGTCGACGTCGAGGACGACCATCTTGGCCGCGCGGCGGGTGGCGCCGCCGGACTTGATGGTGCCGGCGGAGGCGTCGGCACCGCGCATGAAGGAGACCGGGCCGGAGGCGGTGCCGCCGGAGGAGCGGAGCAGCTCCTTGGAGGAGCGGATGCGGGAGATGTTCAGGCCGGCACCGGAGCCGCCCTTGAAGATGAAGCCCTCCTCCTTGTACCAGTTCAGGATCGAGTCCATCGAGTCGTCGACGGAGAGGATGAAGCAGGCGGAGACCTGCTGCGGCGACTCGGTGCCGACGTTGAACCAGACGGGGCTGTTGAAGGAGAAGTACTGGTGGACCAGCAGCCAGGTCAGCTCGTGCTCGAAGACCTCGGCGTCGGCGTCGCCGGCGAAGTAGCCGTGCTCCACACCCGCCTTCGTGTAGGTCTTCACCACGCGGTCGACGAGCTGGCGCAGGCTCCACTCACGGGCGTCGGTGCCGACGGCACCGCGGAAGTACTTCGTCGTGACGATGGTCGAGGCGTTGACCGACCAGAAGTCGGGGAACTCGACGCCGCGCTGCTCGAAGACGGACTCGCCCGTCTTCCAGTTGGTCTGGACGACGTCGCGACGCTCCCAGGTGAGCTCGTCGTAGGGGTGCACGCCCGGGGTGCTGAAGACCCGCTCCAGAGTGAGACCCTTCCCCTTCGCGGACGCGCCCGTCGTCTCGCCGCTGACCGTCTCCGTCATGCCGTCTCCTCTGAATCCCGTGATGTGCATCGTTGTTGTCCATGGTCGTCGAGACCACCGACAGTTGGTGGGCCGTGCTGTCGTGCGTCCTGCTTGACGTGGTGCGCCCGGCACGCAGCTTCCCCACTACGTGCCGGGCGGCTCTGGGTCAGCCCGTGGCGACGGGCTGAGGGGCGGGGCCCGAGGAGGGTTGCGGCGCAACCTCCTCGCCCACCGTGGGCGCGCGCTCGGCGCGCAGCATCGCGATCTCGTCCTCGAAGTCGTCGGCGGACTCGAAGGCCCGGTAGACGCTCGCGAACCGCAGGTAGGCGACCTCGTCGAGCTCGCGCAGCGGGCCCAGGATGGCCAGGCCCACCTCGTTCGCGGGGATCTCAGCCGCACCGGACAGGCGCAGCGCGTCCTCGACGGCCTGGCCGAGGCAGGCCAGCTGGTCCTCGGTGACCGGGCGGCCCTTGCAGGCCTTGCGGACGCCGGAGACGGCCTTCTCCCGCGTGAACGGCTCGGTCGCGCCGGAGCGCTTGAGCACCGTCAACTGCATCATCTCGACGGTGGTGAACCGCTTCGTGCACGCCGAGCAGGTACGCCGCCGGCGGATCGAGCCGCCGTCGTCGGCCACCCGCGAGTCGAGGACCCGGGTGTCGGTGCCGCGGCAGTACGGGCAGTGCATCTGGGTCTCCTTCCGGGCGCGCCACGACGACCCCCGAAGGAGTGGTGAGGCTGTGGATATCGGGGGGATCTCTGTGTACAACAAGCGGTTCGCTGTGAGTCTTCCGGATCCAGCTGTGCACTAGATGTGGATAACTACAGCGATGTAAGTACTAGATGTGGTGAACCGTACGCCTGCTGGCAGGAGCGCGCAAGCGCACCGGCGTGTCGCCGGCCCACCGGCCTGGACCGCCCGCGAAACCGCAGGTCAGCGGCCCGCGAGTCCCGCCAGGTCGCGCCACCAGGACAGCCGGTTGGGCCGGCCGTCGTAGTCGCGACGCTGGTTGGCGCCACTGGTCCCGGGCAGCACGAAGACCTGGGCCGGGCCGACGTACCAGTCCTGGACGCCGAGGCCGGGACGACCACGGCGACCCAGCGCACGCGAGGCCTCGAAGGCCACGCCCTTGCTCGTGAACGCCAGCCACTCCGGCCGCCATCGCTCCGTCTTCGCGACCAGCTCGTCGATCTCGACCCACCGGGGGTCCCAGTGCCCGACCAGGTCGGTGAGGCCGAAGCCCAGCTCCGGGACGAGGCGGTCCTCCTCGGGAGCCAGTCGGCGTGGACTCAGCCCGCTGAGATGGAGCGACTCCCAGAAGCTGTTGCCCGGCGACTCGTAGAAGTGCTCGCGCGTCTTCGTCGACTCCGCACCCGCGAGCCCGCAGAAGACCACGACCGGCTCGCGGCCCACGATGTCCGGCAGCACCTCCATGTCCTCACTCTCCGGGCCGCACCAAACCGCGCGCCGAGGCGGGACGGGTCAGCTCGCGGCGGTGCGGTCCAGCTCGACCCAGACCGTCGTGCCGGTCTCGTCGCGCTCGGCCCCCCAGCGGTGCGCCAGGGCGTCGACCACCTGCAGCCCGCGCCCGCGCGGGCGGAGCGGGTCGCGATCGGCGTCGGGCGCGGCGACCTCGTCGGCACCACCCTGGTCGCGCACGACGAGAGTCAGCGTCGGGCCGTCCAGCACGACGTGCAGATCCGAGGCGGTCCCGGCATGGGTGACGGCGTTGGCGACCAGCTCGGAGAGGCACAGCACGGCCACGTCGACCAGCTCGCTCTCCACGTCCCAGGCCGCGAGCTCGCGGCGCAGGAACTGACGGGCGGTGCGCGCGGCCCGCGGATCCCCCTCCACGGCCGTCGAGGCGCTCCGGGCGTCCTCCGACGGCTCGAGACGCGAACCCGTCGCCGCCCGAGGGGTACGCCGTGGCTCGGGCCGCATGCCTACCTCCTGGGCTGTCCCGTCAACCGCTCGACCGCGGCAGGCCGAGCCGCCGCGGCTGACTGCAGTAGACCACGAACCGCCCCCACCTCGGCCAGTGCCCCGGACCCTCGATCAGCGCCGGCCGCGACACCCTGCGGATGGGCGGGTCCTGCCCCGCGATCAGGCACCGTGCGACACAATGACCGGCGTGGCGGGCGAGGGAAAGCGAGCAGGGTCCCGACGAGCCGCACGCCCACGTCCGACCTTCCGCCCGCGGCTGCTGCTGCTCGCCGTCGGCGTGACCCTGGCGGTCGTCGCCTGGGGCTACCTCGTGTACGCCGCCATCGACTTCGGCTCCAGCGCCCGGTCCGGCGACGGCGGCGCCTGGGCCTTCCTGGCACTCGCGTCCGTCGGCGCCATCGCCTGCCTCTTCCTCGGCCTGATGATGATCGCCCGCCTGCTCCGCAGCCTCGGGATCACCACCCCTCCCCCGTCGGCCGCCCCGGCCGTCGACACCGCGGACGAACTCGGACCCGGGACTCCGCCCGCACCGCGCGCACCCGGCGGTCGACGCGCGGCGCGCTGACAGTCACCGGATCAGGACGCCGCAGGGGCGGGGCCACCCGGTGGCCCCGCCCCTGTCTTCCCCGGCTCGCCAGCCGGGGTCGAAGCGGCTGGCGAAGTCTGTGGTGCGTCTACTCCGTGGGGATCCGGAGCTCCTGGCCGGCGATCAGCATCGTCGAGTCGAGGTCGTTGAGCCGCTTGATCCGGGCGATCATGTCCTGGACCCGGCCGTCCTCCGCCGCACCGGCGGCGATGTCCCAGAGGGTCTCCCCGGTCCCGACGGTGACCGCGGTCGTCGGCTCGGCGGCGCCGGGCTCCGGCGTCGCCACGGATCCCGCCGCGAGCATCAACCCGACCCCGAGCACGACGACCAGACCGACCAGGAAGATCACCAGCCGGCCGCGGCGGGTGAGCCGGAGCTCGCCGCGCGAGGTCATCAGGTCGGCGGACATCTGGATCGTGCTCATCGGGACCTCCTGGGGAAGTGGCGGTCAGCCTGGGTGCCTGGCCACGAGCGAATGTCTATCCGCGGCCACCGACAGTCCGGTGCGGGCCAGGTGATCGATCAGACGTTCGATCGAACATGTGTACGAGGTTAGAGCAGGTGTTCGAACGAAATCAAGCACCTGGCGAACATTTGTTCGAACTGCACCGGCGACGCGCCCGTTCGAACAGGTGTTTGAAGTCGACGGTGGGTGCCGATACCGTGGGTCCAGGAGCATCCCGGCGAAAGGCATCACCATGGCCCCCAAGAAGAACGTCCGCGAGCTGCCCGACGGGCCGCCCGACGCCACCGGTCTCACCCCGCGCCAGCAGCGCGTGCTCGCGCACATCAAGGACTGCATCGAGAAGCGCGGCTACCCGCCGAGCATGCGCGAGATCGGCGACGCGGTCGGGCTGACGAGCTCCTCGAGCGTCGCCCACCAGCTGAAGTCGCTGGAGGAGAAGGGCTTCCTCAAGCGCGACCCGCACCGCCCCCGCGCACTGGAGGTGTTCCTCCCGGAGGTGATGGCCGCCCGGCGGGCGCTGTCCGGGGCCGAGGAGTCGTCGTACGACGAGACCGGTGTCGGCGACGCCGCCCCGGCGCCCACCAACGTGCCGCTGCTCGGACGGATCGCCGCCGGTGGACCGATCCTGGCCGAGGAGCGCTTCGAGGACGTCTTCCCGCTCCCCCGCCAGCTCGTGGGCGAGGGCGAGCTCTTCCTGCTCGAGGTCGCCGGCGACTCGATGATCGACGCCGCCATCTGCAGCGGCGACTACGTCGTGATCCGCAAGGAGCAGACCGCGGAGAACGGCGACATCGTGGCCGCCCTCCTCGACGGCGAGGCCACCGTCAAGACCTTCAAGCGCAAGGACGGGAAGGTCTGGCTGCTGCCGCACAACGAGGCCTACGACCCGATCGACGGCACCCACGCCACGATCCTGGGCAAGGTCACCGCGGTCCTGCGCCGGGTCTGACCCGGCGCGGGTCGCCCCGTCCGGAGGGGAAGGGCGTGCGACGATTGCCCGCCCGCTCCCCGTCCGGATGGATGCTCGATGCCAACTCGTCGTCGCCCGCTGCTCGCGCTGGTCGGTGCTGCCGTCCTCGGCGCCTCCCTGCTGGTCGCGCCGAGCTCCGCCGCCGGTCCGACCGGTGGGCCGGACGACGCCGCGGCCGCGCTCCCGACCGCGCGGGCCGTCGCGGTGCTGGAGGAGGCCGCCGGGATCTTCCGCGGCACGCCGTCGGGTCGCGACACCAGCCTCGTGCTGCTCGAGCTCGCCCGGTCGCGTGCCGCTCTCCCGGCGACGCGGCGAGCCGAGGCCGACCGGCTCCTGGCCCGGCCCACCGACCATCCCGACCCCCAGCAGTTCGGCTACCGAGCCGGCGCGCTACCGACCTCGTCGTGCCAGGACGGGTTCTGCGTGCACTGGGCTCGCCGGACCTCCGATGCCCCCGACCTGGCCGACGCCGACGGGAACGGTCGTCCCGACTACGTCGACCTGGTCTTCGCCACCCTGTCGACGGTCAGCGGCACCTACGTCCGCGCCGGCTACCGCCGCCCGGTGGCCGACGGCGTCCGTGGCGGCGGCGTCGACCAGTTCGACGTCTACCTCGTCGACAGCGGCACCCGCGGGGGCGGGATCTACGGCTACTGCGCACCGGAGAGTGTCATGTCGAGCGCGCAGCGCAGCGCCCCGGCGTACTGCGCGCTGGACAACGACTTCGCCGAGTTCCCGGCCCACACACCGACCGAGAACCTCCAGGTGACCCTGGCGCACGAGTACTTCCACGCCGTCCAGCTCGCCTACGACCTGACCGAGGACCCGTGGTTCCTGGAGTCCACCGCCGCCTGGGTGGAGGACGAGCTCTTCGACAGCGTGAACGACAACCTGCAGTACCTCCGGCACAGCCCGATGAGCCAGCCCCGCGTGCCGATCGACCAGGGCGAGGGGCTCCGGGTCTACGGCAGCTGGATCCTCTTCCGCTACCTGAGCGAGATCGAGCCCGCGGCGCAGGGCGGGCTGCCGACGATCGTCCGCGAGATCTGGGAGCAGGCGGCCGGCCCGGCGTACTCGATCCAGGCCGTCCGGAGGGTCCTCGACAGGAGGGGACGATCGCTGACCGCGACCCTGGCCCGGTTCGCGGCGGCCAACCTGCAGCCGCGACGCAGCTACGCAGAGGGGGCGAGCTATCCCGTGGCCGCTCCCGAGACCAGCGTGCGGCTCGCGCGGGGGCAACGGCGGCGTGACCGTCTCGTCCTCGACCACCTCTCGAGCGGGACCCTGCGCTACCGGCCCGACGCGGCCCGGAGCGCGTCCCGGTTGCGGGTGGCGGTCGACCTGCCGCGGCGCACCCGACCGACCGCGGCGGTCGTGTCGGTACGCCCGAGGTCGGGTGCCCCCCGCATCCGGATCGTGCGGCTCAGCCGGTCCGGCGCGGGACGGGTCACCGTTCCCTTCGCCGCCCGCCGGGTCCGGTACGTCGACGTGACGCTCGTCAACGCCGGCACCCGCTTCCGGTGCGGTCTCGGCACCGTCTACTCGTGCCGCGGTCGGTCGCTCGACGACAACCTGGGCCTCCGGGCGGCCCTCCGCGCGCTGCGGTAGCCGCGAGATCGCTCAGCCGGCGGCGAGCCGGGCGAGGGCCTTGCGGACCACCGCAGGGTCCGTGGTGGTCCACATCGGGGGCAGGCTGGACCGGAGGAACCCGCCGTAGCGGGCGGTCGCGAGCCGGGGGTCCAGCACCGCGACGACGCCGCGGTCGGAGGTGGTGCGGATCAACCGGCCGGCCCCCTGGGCCATCAGCAGCGCGGCGTGCGTGGCCGCCACCTGCATGAAGCCGTTGCCGCCGGCCTTGTCGGCCGCCCGCTGGCGCGCGGACATCAGCGGGTCGTCGGGGCGCGGGAACGGGATCCGGTCGATCAGGACCAGCTGGCAGGTGTCCCCCGGCACGTCGAGCCCCTGCCACAGCGACAGGGTGCCGAACAGACAGGTGTGCGGGTCGGCGACGAACTGCTTGGCCAGCTCGGGGAGCTGGGCGTCGCCCTGCGCGAGCGTGGTCAGGTGCGGCAGCCGCTCACGGACCACCTCCGCGGCGGCCTCGGCGGCGCGCCGCGACGAGAACAGCCCGAGCGTGCGCCCCTCGGCCGCGTCGATCAGCTCCACGATCTCGTCGAGCTGGGACTTCACCAGGCCGTCACGCCCCGGCGGCGGCAGGTGGCGGGCGACGTACAGGATGGCCTGCTGGCCGTAGTCGAACGGCGAGCCGACGTCGATGCCGCGCCACGGCAGCCCGCTGCCGGAGGCGTGCGCGTCGGCGGGGGCGCCCTCCAGGACCCGCTCGGTCGGCTTCAGCCCGACGCCGGTCGCCACCGCGCCGAAGTCGCCGCCGAGCATCAGGGTCGCCGACGTCAGCACGACCGTCTTGTCGGTGAGCAGCTTGTCGCGCATCGTGCCCCAGACCTGCAGCGGAGCGACGCACAGCCGAGGAGGCATCCGCTCGGTGCCCTCGCTCATCCACAGCACGTCGGCGTCGGAGAACGCCGCCATCCGCTCGGACGTCGCGAAGACCTCCTGCACGGCGCCGCGGGCCTGGGTGCGGCCCGCGTCCGGGTCGCCGTCCTTCTCGGGCTTCGGGTACGCCGAGATGCACGCCCGGGCCGCGTCGCGCACCAGGACCAGTGCGTCGGCGAGATCCTCGGGCACCGGCTCGAAGCGGCCCGGCCGGGCCTCCCCCATCGCCGCCCGGAGCGCGTCCGCGGCGTCCGCGAGGTCGTCGGCCTCGGAGCCGTCGACGTAGCGCTGGGAGCGCCGGGCAGAGCGCTCGACCTCCGCCGCCCAGAGCTCGTCGGTGGCGGCCTGGGTGACCCGCGCGGTGAGCTCGTGCGCCTCGTCGACCACGACGACGTCGTAGTCGGGGATCATCGGCACGCCCTCGATCGCGTCGATCGCGAGCAGGGAGTGGTTGGTGACGATGAGGTGGGAGCGCTGCGCCTTCTCCTTGGCCAGCTCGGCGAAGCACTCCTGGCCGAAGGGGCACTTGGCGGCGCCGAGGCACTCGCGGTGGTTCACGCTGACCTGACGCCACTCGCGGTCGGTGTGGCGCGGCGCGTGGTCGCGCTCGCCGGTGCCGCCGTCCTCAGCCGCCTGCTCGGCCCACGCACGCAGCTCCAGGACCTTCGCGCCCATGGACCCCTCGGGCATCTGCACCAGCGCACCCTGGTCGTCCGGCACGCCCTCGCGGACGCGGTGCAGGCAGGCGTAGTTCGACCGGCCCTTGAGCACGGCGTACGACGTGTCGACGCCCGGCACACCCTTGACCGCCTCGGCCAGCCGCGGCAGGTCGCGCTCGACGAGCTGGTGCTGCAGCGCGAGCGTCGCGGTGGCGATCACCACCCGCTCGTCGTGCAGCAGGCTCGGGACCAGGTAGCCGAGCGACTTGCCGGTGCCGGTGCCGGCCTGGACGAGCAGGTGGCGCTCGTCGGCCATCGCCGCGGCGACCGCCTCGGCCATCGCGACCTGACCGGCGCGCTCCTGCCCGCCGAGCGCCTGAACGGCAGCGGACAGCACCTGCGTCACGGCGGGGGTCTCGGGCACCCGAGCACCCTAGACGTCCGCGCCGACCGCCGGGACGGCTGTCCCCAGGCCGTCCCGGCGGACCGGTCAGAACCGCAGGTGGTCGAGGTAGAGGTGGCCGACGGCGGCGCTCGTGAGCGGGCTGACGTCGGGCGTGTCGTTCTCGACGATGTACTCCTCGACCGTGTGCCGGCGGAAGATCCGGGCGAAGTCGACGACCCCCGTCCCGAGGTCGCACATGTCCCCCGTGGCCCCGTCACGATCCTTGACGTGGAACTGGCGCACCTCCTGGGGCGCCTTGCGGATCACGTCGATCACGAACCGGTCCGGATCGGCGGCGCCGACGCCGACCCCGCCGGTGTAGGCCCAGTAGAGGTCGACCTCGAGGTGCACCAGCCGCGGGTCGAGCCGCTCGGTCAGCACCTCCCACGGCGTCACCCCGCCGCCGAGGTCGGTCGTGAACTCGTGGGCGTGGTTGTGGTAGCCGTAGCGCAGTCCGTAGCGCCGCGCGAGCGCCGCCTCGGCGTTCATCTGGTCCGCCCAGCGCTGCCAGTCGGCGAGGGTGCTGGAGGCGAGGTACGGGACCACGACGTACCGCTGCCCGAGCGTCGCGGCGTTCTCGAGCTTGTCGCGCAGCGCGGTCCGGTCGGCGCTGATGCCGTCGTGGCTGGAGGAGGCCCGGATGCCGAGCCCGTCCAGGAAGTCGCGGAGCTCGGCGGCCGTACGGCCGTAGTAGCCGGCGAGCTCGACGCGCTCGTAGCCGTACTGCGCGAGCCGCTCCAGCACCACGTCGAAGCCCGGCGTGCCGCCGAGCGCCGCCCGCAGCGTGTAGAGCTGGATGCTGATCCGCTCGTGCGGTACGCCGTGTGGCCGGCCGCCTCCGTGCCGGCCGCCGGCGACGGCGGGCGAGGCGAGCCCCGACCCGGCAACGGCGACCCCGGCGGCCCCGGCGGCCCCGAGCGCCGCCCCGCGGAAGAGCGAGCGCCGGCTCGCCCCCTTCTCCTCGAGCGAGCGGCGCAGGGCGCCCTCGCCGTCATGTCCGAAGCACATGCGGTGTCCTTCCCGAGATGGTGGTGCACCCGGGCCGGCGGCCCGGGGAAGCGCTAGTCGTCCGTGGCGAAGGCGGCGTCGAAGGCGGCCGCGGGCGCGTCGAAGGCGAGCCGGCGCACGAAGGCCAGCGCCTCGGGCGCTCCGACGAGCCGGTCCATGCCGGCGTCCTCCCACTCGATCGAGATCGGGCCGTCGTACCCGATCGTGTTGAGCATCCGGAAGCACTGCTCCCAGGGGACGTCGCCGTGCCCGGTCGACACGAAGTCCCAGCCCCGGCGCGGGTCGGCCCACGGCAGGTGCGAGCCGAGCCGGCCGTTGCGACCGTTCCCGGTCTGGCGCTTCGCGTCCTTGCAGTCCACGTGGTAGATCCGGTCGGCGAAGTCCCACAGGAACCCGACCGGGTCCAGGTCCTGCCACACGAAGTGCGACGGGTCCCAGTTGAGACCGAACGCCTCACGGTGCCCGATCGCCTCCATGGCGGCCTTCGTCGTCCAGTAGTCGTAGGCGATCTCCGAGGGGTGCACCTCGTGGGCGAAGCGGACCCCGCACTCGTCGAAGACGTCGAGGATCGGGTTCCAGCGGTCGGCGAAGTCGCGGTAGCCGGCGGCGACCATCTCCTCGGTGGCCGGCGGGAACATCGCGACGTACTTCCAGATCGAGGAGCCGGTGAAGCCGACGACCGTCCGTACGCCGAGCCGCTGGGCGGCGCGCGCGGTCATCTTCATCTCCTCCGCGGCCCGCTGCCGCACGCCCTCGGCGTCGCCGTCGCCCCAGATCCGCGCGGGCAGGATCGCCTGGTGGCGCGCGTCGATCGGATCGTCGCAGACTGCCTGGCCCTTGAGGTGGTTGGAGATGGCGAAGACCTGCAGCCCGTGCTGCTCGAGCAGGTCGAGCTTGGCCTGGACGTAGGCGTCGTCCTCCGCGGCCTGCCAGGGGTCGAGGTGGTCGCCCCAGCAGGCGATCTCGAGGCCGTCGTAGCCCCACCCGGCCGCCAGGCGGACCACCTCCTCGAAGGGCAGGTCGGCCCACTGGCCGGTGAACAGCGTGATCGGGCGGGGCATGGCCGGTCCTTTCAGGAGGGGATCTGCTGCCAGGTGCGGGTGTCGGAGCTGGTCTCGACCGCGGCCAGCACCCGCTGCACCTGCAGGCCGTCGGCGAAGGTGGGTGCCGGGTCGGTGCCGTCGGCGATCGCCGTCACCAGGTCCACGACCTGGTGGGTGAACCCGTGCTCGTAGCCGAGCCCGTGGCCGGGCGGCCACCACGCACCGGCGTACGGATGGGTCGGCTCGGTGACCAGGATCCGCCGGAAGCCGGCGGTCTCGGCGGGCTCGGCGGCGTCGTACAGCTCCAGGACGTTCATGTCCTCGAAGTCGAACGCGAGCGATCCGGCCGAGCCGTTCACCTCGATGCGGATCGAGTTCTTGCGGCCGGTCGCGAAGCGGGTCGCCTCGAAGACGCCGAGCGCGCCGCCCGCGAAGCGGCCGATGAAGACCGCCGCGTCGTCGACGGTCACCGAGCCCCGCTCGGTGGACGCGGTGCCCGACAGCCCGACCCCGGTCGCCACCAGCGGACGCTCCTTGACGAAGGTCTCCAGCTGTCCGGAGACCTCGTGCAACCGGTCGCCGGTGATGTGCTGGGTGAGGTCGATGATGTGCGCACCGATGTCGCCCAGCGCCCCCGAGCCGGCGCGCTGCTTGTCGAGGCGCCAGGTCAGGGGCGCCTCCGGGTCGGCGATCCAGTCCTGGAGGTACGTCGCCCGCACGTGCCGGATCTCGCCGATCCGGCCCTGCGCCACCAGCCGACGCGCGAGCGCGACCGCCGGGACCCGGCGGTAGGTGAAGCCCACCATCGCCCGGACGCCGCGCTCGGCCGCGGTCGAGGCGGCCGCGGCCATCTCCTCGGCCTCGGCCACCGTGTTGGCCAGCGGCTTCTCGCACAGCACGTGCTTGCCCGCCGCCAGCGCGGCGATCGCGATCTCGGCGTGGGTGTCGCCCGGCGTGCAGACGTCGACCAGGTCGATGTCGTCACGGACGACGGCGGCGTGCCAGTCGGTGGCGCTCTCGGCCCAGCCGAGCCGGTCGGCGGCCTCGGCCGCCCGAGCCGCGTCGCGCCCGACGACGAGCGCCATGGCCGGGTGCAGCGGGAGGTCGAAGAAGCGGTGCGCGCTGCGCCACGCCTGCGAGTGGGCGGCACCCATGAAGGCATGGCCGACCATCGCGACGGCGAGCGTGGGGCGGGAGGAGGTCAACGTCGTTCTCACTTCCTGGTGCGGTCGGCAGGCCCCGCGGGCCCGCCCGGAGAGAGCCGGGCGGGTCCGCGGGAGACAGGGTCAGGACGCGAAGGCGGTGTCGATGAACTGGTCGACGTTGTCGGCCGTCACGACGGGGGCGTAGAGCTGCACCATCCGCGGTACCTCGACCTCGACCAGGTCGCTCATCGCCTTCTCCTGCACGAGCAGCCGCGCGAGCTTGACGCCGTCGGCGGCCTGGGTGGAGGGGTAGATGACGGTGGCCTTCAGGACACTGTCGTCGGCCTTGATCGCGTCCATCGCGTTCCTCGAGCCGGCGCCACCGACCATGATGAACTCGTCGCGGCCGGCGTTCTCGATCGCCGCGAGGACACCGACGCCCTGGTCGTCGTCGTGGTTCCAGAGCGCGTCGATCTGGGGTGCGGCCTGGAGCAGGTTGGCGGCCGCCTCCTCGCCGCCCTCGACCGTGAAGTCGGCGGCGACGCGGTTGTCGACGTCGAGGCCGCACTCGCTGAGCGCGTCCTCGAAGCCCTGGCTGCGGTCCTGGGTCAGCGGCAGCGAGTCGATGCCCGCGATCTCGGCCACGACCGCGTCCGGGTTGTCGCCCACCTGCGAGCAGACGTAGGCGCCGGCGGAGACGCCCATGCCGTAGTTGTCGCCGAGCACGGTCACCCGCGCCGCGTTCGGGTCGTCGAACTCCCGGTCGACGTTGATGACGGGGATGCCGGCCTCCATCGCCTTCAGCGCGACCGGGGTCATGGCCGCGCCGTCGAAGGGCAGCAGCACGATGGCGTCGACCTTGTCGTTGATGAAGGTCTCCACCTGGCTGATCTGGAGATTCACGTCGTTGGTGCCCTCGGCCACCCGCAGGTCGATGTCGTCGTACTGCTCCGCGACGTTGCGGGCGGACTCGGTGATCGAGCCCATCCAGCCGTGGTCGGCCGCCGGCGCCGAGAAGCCGATGACGACCGTGTCACCGGACTCGTCGTTGGAGCCCTGCTCGGCGGCCGAGGTGCCGCCGCCCAGGTCCTCGTCGTCGTTTCCGGACTCGTTGCTCGTGCACGCCGCCAGGGCGAACACCGTGACGCCGGCGAGCAGGCCGGCTCCGAACTTCGTGCGCATGGGTCGCAGGGGCCGTAGTGACATAGTGGGCTGCTCCTTGAACTGAGGTGGCGCTACTTGGTGAAGGACGACGCGGGAGGCGTCAGGTGGTGTTCCGAGACGCCAACCGCTGCTGGAGCAGGACGGCGGCGACGATGATGGCTCCCTTGAGGAGCGACTGCTCCGAGATGGAGCGGTTGTTGAGGGTGAAGACGTTGGTGAGCGTCGTGAAGATCAGCACCCCGAGCACGGTGCCGACGATGGTGCCGCGCCCGCCGGAGAGCAGGGTGCCGCCGATGACCACGGCCGCGATCGCGTCCAGCTCGTAGAGCCCGCCGTGCGTCGAGCTGCCCGTCGTGGTGCGCGAGATGATCATCAGCGCCGCGACGCCGCAGCAGAGCCCGAGCAGCACGTAGAGGTAGACGGTGTGCCGCTTGACGTTGATCCCCGCGAGGCGGGCGGCCTCCGGGTTCCCGCCGACCGCGAGGGTACGGCGCCCGAACGTCGTCCGGTTGAGGAGCACCCAGCCGGCCGCGGCCACCAGCACGAACAGGATCACGATGAACGGGACGCCGAGGATCTCGCGGGCGAAGAAGTCCTGGAACCCCGGGACGTCGACGATCTGGGTCTTGCGGTCGGAGATGATCTCGGCGAGACCGCGAGCGCTGGCGAGCATGGCCAGCGTGGCGATGAACGGCACCACTCCGCCGTACGCGATGAGCAGGCCGTTGACGAGCCCGCATCCCGCTCCGACGGCGAGCGCGGCCCCCACCATCACCATCCAGTGGAGGTCGTTGGCCAGGTCCTGGGTGGCCACTGTCGTGCACCACACGGACGCCAGGGCGAGGATCGCGCCGACCGACAGGTCGATGCCGCCGCCGGTGATCACGAAGGTCATCCCGATGCTGACCACGCCGATCGTCGCGGCGAGCCGGAGGATCGTGAGGACGTTGTCCATCGAGGCGAACCGGTCCCCCGCCGTCGCCGCGCCGACCACGCACAGCAGCAGCAGTGCGACCACCAGTCCGAGGTTGCGCCCGACGCTGGTCCGCAGCACGGCCAGCACCGGGTTGTCCGTGCGGGTGGTCTCCAGCGCCGCGCGCTCGACCCGGGCGGTGCTCTCGGTCATGCGACCTTCCCTTCCATGACCAGGTCCAGGACCCGGGACTCGTCGAGCTCCCCGGCCGGGGAGTCGTGCACGACCGCGCCCTCGCGGACGACCAGCACCCGGTCGGCGAGACCGAGCACCTCCTCGACCTCGCTGGACACCACGACCACGGCGACGCCGGAGTCGGCGAGCCGGCGGACCAGCTGGTAGATCTCGCTGCGCGCCCCGACGTCGACACCACGCGTGGGCTCGTCGAGCAGCAGCACCCGGCAGTCGCGCAGCAGCCAGCGGGCCAGCACGACCTTCTGCTGGTTGCCGCCCGACAGGGTGCGTACGGCGCGCTCCACGCCCGCCGGTCGTACGTCGAGGGAGCGGGTCAGCTCCTCGGCCCGCTTCCGCTCCGACCCAGAGCGCAGGAAGCCGCCCCGCGCGAACCGGCCGAGGGAGGAGATCGTGATGTTGCGGTAGACCGCCTGGTCGAGGAGCAGTCCCTGGCTCTTGCGCTCCTCCGGGGCGAGGCCGACCCCGGCGCGGACGGCGGCCGGGACCGAGCCCCGGCGCAGCGGCCGCTGGTCGACGCTCACCGTGCCGGCCGAGGCGTGGCGGGCGCCGTACAACGTCTCGAGGATCTCGGAGCGCCCGGCGCCGACGAGGCCGGCCAGACCGACGATCTCCCCGGCGTGCACGGTCAGGTCGACGTCGCGGAAGACGCCGGCGAGGGCGAGGCCCCGCACCTCCAGGACCGGGGCGCCGCGGTCGCGCGGCTCCTCGGGACGGGGCGGGAAGACGTACTCGATCGAGCGGCCGGTCATCAGCTCGATCAGCCGGCTGGTGGGCGTCTCCGCCACCGGCAGCCCGGTGGCCACGGTGATGCCGTCCTTCAGCACGGTGATGCGGTCGCCGATCGCCCGGATCTCCTCCAGGCGGTGCGAGATGTAGACGATCGCGACGCCCTCCTCGGTGAGGCCGCGGATCACCCGGAACAGGTTGTCGACCTCGCCCTGGTCGAGCACGGCGGACGGCTCGTCGAGGACCAGCAGCCGGGTGTCGTGGGACAGCGCCCGGGCCATGCTGACGATCTGCTGGCTCGCCGGGGAGAGGCTGCCGACCGAGCGGGTCGGCGAGATCTCGGCGTGGCCGAGCCGGGCGAGCAGGTCGCGCGCCACGGCGTTGGTGCGCTGCCGCTGGGTCAGGCCGCCGCGGGTGAGCTCGTGGCCGAGGACGATGTTCTCGGCGACGCTGAGGTCCGGGACCAGGTCGAGCTCCTGGTAGATCGTCGCGATGCCGACCTTCAGGGCCGCCATCGGCGACGCGAGGGTGACCTCCTCGCCCTCCCAGGCGATGGTGCCCTCGTCGGGCCGGTACGCCGCGGCCAGCACCTTGATCAGCGTCGACTTGCCGGCGCCGTTCTGACCGAGCAGGCAGTGCACCTCGCCCGCCCGCACGTCCAGGTCGACCCCGCCCAGTGCCCGGACGCCCGGGAACTCCTTGACGATGCCGCTCATCTGGAGCAGCGGTCGATCGTTCATGCGCACCTCGCCACGGGCCGATCGAGTGACGAGCGTCACTCGGTGGCGTCAACGTACGGCGACGAGAACGGAAAGAGCAAGGGGTTCTGGCGAAAGTTTGCACATCGCTGTGCAAACTTTCGCAACTAATTGGACAAAGTCGTCAGCCGACCGACTCCGGGGCGTAGACCGAGCCGCTGATCAGCCGGGCGGCGCCCACGACGCCGCCCTCGTCGCCCATCTCGCTCAGCACGACCGGCAGGCTGCCGGTCGCCAGGGAGAGCGAGCGGCTGTAGGTCACGCCACGGATCTCGGCCAGGAACGGGTGCCCGAGGCCGGTCACCCCGCCGCCGATGACGATCATCCCGGGGTTGAAGAACGACACCAGGGTCGCGAGCACCTGGCCCACCCGGCGGCCCCCGCCGCGGATGAGCTGCACGGCCTCGGCGTCGCCGCGCTGGACGGCCAGCCCCACGTCGGCCGCCGTCAGCGCGCCGTTGGTCTCGAGCAGCTCCGCGAGGACCGGCGACCGGCCGGCGCGCGCGGCCGCGGTGGCGTCGCGGGCCAGGGCGGCGCCGCCGGCGTACGCCTCCAGGCAGCCGATGTTGCCGCACGCGCACGTGGGACCGTCGTCGGCGACGCGGATGTGCCCGATGTCGCCGGCGCAGCCGTCGACGCCGCGGTAGAGCTCGCCGTCGATCACGATGCCGCAGCCGATCCCGGTACCGATCTTCACGAACAGGAAGTCCCGGGCACTGCGCGCCACCCCGGCGTGCTGCTCGCCGATCGCGAGCAGGTTGACGTCGTTGTCGAGCAGCGCCGGGCAGCCGAGCTCGCGCGAGACCGCGTCCCGGACCGGGTAGCCGTCCCAGCCCGGCATGATCGGCGGCGACGCCGGCTGGCCGCGGTCGAAGTCCACCGGGCCGGGTACGCCGATGCCCGCGCCGGCGACGCGCTCCACGCCGAGCTCCGCCAGCACCTCGCGGACCCCGGCGATCGCGATCCCCAGGACCTCCTCGGGTCCCGTGCGGATGTCGGAGGCGAACTGCCGGGTCGCCAGCGTCGCCAGCCGGCCGTCGGTCACCCCGACGGTCATCCCCGTGGCTCCGATGGCGATGCCCACGAAGCGGATGTCCTCGGCGAGGTCGACCATCGTCGAGCGCCGCCCACCCCGCGAGGCGGCCGGCCCGGCCTCCTGAGCCAGGCCCAGCTCGATCAGCCGGCCCACCTCCGCCGCGACCGTGGTCCGCGAGACCTCCAGCCGATCGGCGAGCTGGGCCTTCGACAGCGGCCCCTCGTCACGGAGCCGGGTCAGCAACCGGGCCTGGATGGCGCTCTCCGCCCGACCCGCCAACGAATGACGCACGGGCAGATCCTTGCACGCGCTACCGGACGAGGGCCTCGATCTGCGCGGCGACGTGGTCGCCGAACTCGCGGTGACCGTCGGCGGTCAGGTGCAGCCGGTCGTCGAGGTAGCCCAGCTGCAGGTCCGAGGTGCGGATGTACGACGCCCCGTGCGTCGCGCTCAACCGGGCCAGCAACGCGTCGAGCGCCGGCACCCGCCTCTCGCGTGCCGGGGCCGAGGCCGGCCCGACCACGACCAGCTGGCGGTCGCCGACGGCGCGGACCAGCCGCTCGAACCCGAGCGTGATGGCGGCCGGGGTCTGGTCCCAGTCGTTCAGGCCGCCCTCGACCACGACCATCCGGGCGCCGGATCCACGGAGCGCGTCGGGGGTGCGGCTGGCGAACGACACGGCGCCGCACGGGCTCGCGGCGCGGCTGAAGCCGGAGCCGGAGAACCCCGCGACGTGCACCCGGCCGGGCAGCCGGGTCGGCCACGAGTCGGCCGGCTCGTCGAGGCCCAGCCCGGCGGCGTACGAGTCGCCCACGACCAGGACGTCGGGGCCGGATCCGGTCACCTCGGCGGCGCGCGCCGCGGACGCCTCGGCGAACCGGTCGCACCGGGTGTCGCCGGCGCCGGCCCGGGCCGTGACCCAGCCGACGGCGAGGGTCGCCACGAGGGCGACGACCAGCACCAGCACGCGCGCGCGGGTCGGCCCCGCGACCCCCCGGAGGACCACCGGGCAATTCTGCGGCCCACGTCCCCAGGGCCGGTATGGCCCGGTCGGACTACCCGATGACTATCCGGGGAGCACCGTTCAGGGGCTGACGAGGAAGTCCGCGAGCTCGCCCGCGAGGGCCTCGCTGGCCCGGCCGGTGACCCGGGTGCCGTCGGCGGTGTGCTCCAGGCTCCCGATCTCGCCCTGCTGGTGGATCTTGTTGACCAGGTCGCCACGGGAGTACGGCACCAGCGCGTCGAACTCCACCGACGGCCGGGGCAGCTCGCCCTCGACGAGCGCGAGCGCCTCCGCGATGCCCTCCCCCGTCCGGGCCGAGACCACGACGGAGTGCGGCTCGCGCTGACGCAGCCGGGCCAGCACCAGCGGGTCGGCCGCGTCGGCCTTGTTGATCACGATGATCTCGGGCACGCCGGCCGCGTCGATCTCCGCGAACACCTCGCGGACGGCGGCGATCTGGCCCTCGGGGTCGGGGTGCGAGCCGTCGACCACGTGCAGGATCAGGTCGGCGTCCGCGACCTCCTCCAGCGTGCTCCGGAACGCCTCCACCAGCTGGTGCGGCAGGTGCCGGACGAAGCCGACCGTGTCGCTCATGGTGTAGACGCGGCCGTCGGCGGTGGTCGTACGACGGGTCGTCGGGTCGAGCGTCGCGAACAGCGAGTCCTCGACCAGCACGCCCGCGCCGGTGAGCCGGTTGAGCAGCGAGGACTTGCCGGCGTTGGTGTAGCCCGCGATCGCCACGGCCGGGATCTGGTGACGCCGGCGCTCCTGGCGCTTGGTGTCGCGGGTGCCCTTCATCTCCTTCAGCTCGCGGCGGAGCTTGGCGATCTTGGTGTTGATCCGCCGGCGGTCGGTCTCGATCTTGGTCTCACCTGGGCCACGACCACCGATGCCGGCACCGCCGGCGACCCGGCCGCCGACCTGGCGCGACAGGTTGCCGCCCCAGCCGCGCAGCCGCTGCTTCATGTACTGCAGCTGGGCCAGCTCGACCTGCGCCTGGCCCTCCTTGGACTTCGCGTGCTGGGCGAAGATGTCGAGGATCAGCGCGGTCCGGTCGACGACCTTGACCTTGAGCCGGTCCTCCAGGTTGCGCAGCTGGCTGGGCGCGAGCTCGCCGTCGCAGATCACCGTGTCCGCGCCGGTGGCCGCGACGATCTCGGCCAGGCCCTCGGTCTTGCCGCGGCCGATGTAGGTGGCCGGGTCCGGCGACTGGCGCCGCTGGTAGATCGCGTCGAGGACCTCCGAGCCGGCGGTCTCGGCCAGCAGCGCGAGCTCGGCCATGGAGTTCTCGGCGTCGGCGACGGTGCCCTCGGTCCACACTCCGACGAGGACCACGCGCTCCAGGCGGAGCTGGCGGTACTCGACCTCGGTGATGTCCTCGAGCTCGGTGCGCAGGCTGGCGACGCGGCGCAGCTGGTGGCGCTCGGCCAGGTCCAGCTGGCCCGTCGTGGGGTCGTCGGAGTCCTCGGGGTCGGGCGCGTCGAGGTCGGGCTCGGCGTACCCGGACTCGAACTCGTCGTTCTCCCAGGCGGAGGTCGCGTCGAGCTCGGCGTCGAGATTGAAGTCAGATGCGTTCGTCATACGCCTTCCAGAGTAGGTCTCCGTCTCAACGCGCGCGAACGGTTAACTAATCCCGTGCCACTGCCTCCGCTCCCCGACGTACGCCTGCTCGGCCTGACGGGGGCGCCCGGCGTCGGCAAGTCGACCCTCGCGGCGGCCCTCGGGCGGCCGGTCGTGGCGATGGACGGGTTCCACTACGCCGACGTCGAGCTGGTCCGCCGCGGCCTGCTCGACCGCAAGGGTGCACCGGAGACCTTCGACGCCGAGGGGTACGCCGCGCTGCTGCGCCGGGTCCGGCGCGGGGAGCCCGAGGTGGTCGCGCCGATGTTCGAGCGGGACCTGGAGCAGCCGATCGCCGGCGCGGTGCGGGTGCCGCCGACCGGGCCGGTGGTGACCGAGGGGAACTACCTGCTGCTCGACGAGCCGCGCTGGCGGGCGGTGCGGGCGGAGGTCGAGGTGGTCTGGCACCTGCACGTCGACCGCGCGGTGCGGGTGGAGCGGCTGGTCGCCCGGCACGTGCTGTTCGGCAGGTCCCCCGCCGACGCGCAGGCCTGGGTGGAGCAGGTGGACGAGCCCAACGCCCGCCTCGTCGACGTCGCCGCGTCGCGCGCCGACCTGGTGGTCGACCTCACCGACTGGGCTCCTCCCTCGGCTCCGCCGCGAACCGGCCCGGCGTGAGCCCGGTCGCGGTGCGGAAGTCGCGGGAGAAGTGGGCCTGGTCGGAGTAGCCCAGCTCGGCCGCGACCCGGGCGAGGTCGGGCGTCTCCCCCGCCTGCAGCCGCTCGGACGCCTCGTGCAGCCGGCGCCGCTGGATGAGCCACTTCGGCGTCAGCCCGAGCCGGCTGCGGGTGAGCCGCTGCAGGGTGCGCTCGGTCAGCGCGAACTTCTCGCACACCTCGCTGACCCGCTGGACGCGCGGATCGCCCTCGACGTACTCGACGACGGCGTTGATCAGCAGGCCCTCCTCGTCGACGGGCAGCAGCCCGGCCAGGGCCTCCTCGACGATCCGGACCCCGGCGGAGCGGCGGGCGGGGTCGAGCGGCTGGTCGGCGACCGCGGAGCGGATGCCGAACGTCAGCGCGGCGCCGTCGAGGACACCGGCCTCGGTGAGCGGGACGGTCGTGTCGGTGAGCCGCTCCACCGGGCCGCCCACGAGCGCGCGGCCGACCGCGGGCTGGAGCATGGTGCCGAGCGCCCAGCCGTCCCCGGCGAGCGACTGCACCGAGAGGCCCCGCTGCGGACCCACCAGCAGCGCGTAGTCGGCGGAGACCACGATCAGGCAGACGGGGTACTGCAGGACCCGCTGCTCGCTGACCCGGCCCGGCGGCAGCGACCAGACCGGCATCCAGTAGCGGCGTACGACGTCGGCGAGCGCCGGGCTCGGCGCGTAGCGGTGGATCGGCGGCGTGTAGCCCTCCGCGTCGAGCAGGTGCGCTCGCTCGGTGGGGTCGATCGGCCGCGGCTCGGGCATGTGTCGGATTCTTGCAAGAACCACCGACACCCGCGGACCCACGATGAGGCCATGAACCTCTACCTCGACGCCGCCGACCGCTTCACCTCCACCGTGACCGCCACGACCGACTGGTCGGCCGCCAGCCCCTGCCAGGGCTGGACCGCCGCCGACGTGGTCGACCACGTCGTCGACACCGAGCGCCAGTTCCTCGAGACCCACGGCCTCGGGCTCGGCGAGCGGCCGACCGGCACACCCGACGTCGTCTGGCTCCACCACCTCGACGCCGTCCGGCCGATCGCCACCGACGAGGACGTCCGCGCCCGCGAGTACGACGGGTTCTTCGGCCGCACCACGATCGGCGCGACGCTGGACCACTTCTACGGCTTCGACCTGGTGGTGCACGGCTGGGACCTCGGCTCCGCGGGCGGCCGCCCCACCACGTTCACCGACGCCGACATGGACGCGATGGAGCAGGCCTTCGTCGGGTTCGGCGACCACGCCTACGACGAGGGCGTGTTCAAGCAGCCGGTCGACGTACCCGACGACGCCGACCGGCAGACCAAGCTGCTGGCCCGGATGGGGCGGCGCTCGTAGCCGCCCTCGTTAGGTGACCCTCGCCGCGAGCTCCTTCGTCGCTCGCGACGAGGGCGCTCACTTCGGAGGCATGCGGATGCCGCCGTCGACGCGGACGACCTCGGCGTTCATGTAGGAGTTGGTCAGGCACTCCAGCACCATCGAGGCGAGCTCGTCGGGGGTGCCGAGGCGCTTCGGGAAGAGCACGCTCTCGCCCAGCTTGGCCTTGAACGCCTCCGACTCCGGCCCCTCGCCGTAGATCGGGGTCTCGATCAGGCCGGGGGCGACGGTGTTGAGGCGGATGCCGGCGGCGGAGAGGTCGCGCGCCACGGGCAGGGTCATGCCGACGACGCCGCCCTTCGACGCGGAGTACGACGCCTGCCCGATCTGGCCGTCGAACGCGGCGACGCTGGCCAGGTTGACGATCGCGCCGCGGTCGCCGGACTCGGTGAGCTCCAGCGTGCTCATCACGGTCGCGGCCTGGCGGACGACGTCGAACGTGCCGACCAGGTTGATGGCGACGACCTTCTTGAACGAGTCGAGGTCGTGGGCCGACTCCAGCCGGCCGTCGCGGCCGATGGTGCGCTGCGCCCAGCCGATGCCGGCGGAGTTGACCACCGAGCGGAGCGGCGCGATCTCGGCCGCCGCCTTGACAGCGGCCCCGATCTGCTCGGTGTTCGTCACGTCGACCTGGGCGAAGACGCCGCCGATCTCCTGGGCGAGCGCCTCGCCCTTGTCTGCCTGCAGGTCGGCGACGACGACGACGGCTCCGCGGGCGGCGAGCTGGCGAGCGACCGCGGCGCCGATACCCGACGCGGCGCCCGTGACGATGGCACTGGTTCCCTTGATGTCCATGCGCCGGAGCATAGCCATGGCGACAGTGGCGCTGTCACGATGCGAGACCGGCCGCGGGCGGCGTACCTCTCGGGTGGAACCGGACGTTCTGGGTCGGAACTTCGCCCGAGAACGTCCAGCTTCCCCGGTGGACCGGGGAATCCGCCCGCCGAGCCCTACAGCCCCGTCACGCCCCGCGCGACGACCACCGCGGGACCGGTGAGCAGGATCCGGTTGGCGGCGGTCCAGGTGACGGTGAGCGTGCCGCCGGGGACGTCGACGGTGTACGCCGTGTCGGCGGCGGGGGCGTCGTCGCCGGGGCCGACGACCCCGTCGCGGAGGGCGGCCGCGACCATGACGGCGCAGGCGCCGGTGCCGCAGGAGCGGGTCTCGCCCGAGCCGCGCTCGTGTACGCGCATGGCGACGTGCCGATCCCCGCGGTCGGCGACGAACTCGACGTTGACGCCGTGCGGGTAGACGGCGGGGTCGTGGCCCGGAGCCACGAGGAGCGGACCCGCGTCGTCGAGCGAGGCGACGAAGGCGACCGCGTGCGGGTTGCCCATGTCGACGTGGCGGGCCGGCCAGTCGGACGGCCCGACCGACACCGAGGTCTCCCCCAGCACCTGCGGGACGCCCATGTCGGCGGTCACGAGGTCGCCGTCGACGCGCAGCACCTTGATGCCGTCGCGGGTGCCGACCGGGATCGGCGCCGAGGGGTCGACGAGCCCCTCCTCGACCAGGTGGCGGGCGAAGACCCGGATGCCGTTGCCGCACATCTCCGAGACCGAGCCGTCGGAGTTGCGGTAGTCCATGAACCACTCGGCCGCGCCCGCGGGGACGTACGACGCCGCGTCGGCGTACGCCGCGGTCCGCACGACGCGCAGCACCCCGTCGCCGCCGATGCCGGCCCGCCGGTCGCACAGCGCCCGCACCCGATCGGCGTCCAGGTCGCCGTGCACGCTCCCGTCGTGGTCGGGCAGCAGCACGAAGTCGTTCTCGGTGCCGTGCCCCTTGAGGAACTCGTACGCGTCAGGCATAGAGACCCCGCGCGTAGGTCTCGGGCGAGTAGTACTCGTCGAGCTGCTCGAGGGTCATGCCGGTCGGCTCGACCTGCTGGGTGACCAGCGCGCGGCGCGGCACCTTCGCCTCGGGGTCCCAGGTCTCGGGCTGCCACAGGCCGGAGCGCATGAACGCCTTGGCGCAGTGGAAGAAGAGCTCGTCGATGTCGACCACCACGGCCAGGATCGGGCGGTGGCCCTTGACGACCATCTCGTCGAAGAAGGGCGCGTCGCTGACGAGCCGGGCCCGGCCGTTGATCCGGAGCGTGTCGCCGCGCCCCGGGATGAGGAAGTTCAACCCGACGTGGGGGTTCTCCAGGATGTTCCGGTAGCCGTCCGCGCGCCGGTTGCCGGGCCGCTCGGCCAGCGCGATCGTCGTGTCGTCGATGACGTGCACGAGCGAGCCGGCGGGGTCGCCCTTCGGCGAGGCGTCGCACTCGCCGCTGGCCGACGAGGTGGCCAGCACGCAGAACGGCGTCGCGGCGAGCCAGTCGCGGTCCACCGGGAGCAGCGCCGGGCGGGCCTTGTCGCGGGCGCGGTCGGTCGGGACCCCGAGCAGGCCGACGAGCTCGTCGGCGGTGGTGATCTCGGTCCAGGCAGCGGTCGGCACCCGCCCAACGATACGGGCGGGCGCCGACCGGGGCTCCGGAGGTTTCGAGACGGTCGCTGCGCGACCTCCTCAACCACGGAAGGGACGGACCACCCCCGCCGCGCCGCCACCGCGACGCTCCGGCTCGGCGACCGCGGTCAGGCGGCGGCCGCGGATCCCGATCGCCGTCGCGGCGCCGATCTCGGCGGCGCTGGTGAACGCGTCACCCGCGGGCACCAGCGTGTGGCCGTACGCCGTCAGCGCGTCGCCGTACCGCTGCAGGAACGCCGGCTCGGCCGTCACGTTGGCGGTGTTGCGCTGCGCGGCCCGGGGCGCGGCGATGGCCTGCGGGAGGCTCATGCCGAGGTCGAGCCGGTTGATGAGCATCTGCAGCACCGTCGTGATGATCGTCGAACCGCCGGGCGAGCCGAGCGCGAGGACCGGCTTGCCCCGCTTGGTCACGATCGTCGGCGACATCGAGGAGCGGGGGCGCTTGCCGGGCTGGATCCGGTTCGGGTCGTCGGCGTCGTACACCGTGGAGAAGTCGGTCAGCTCGTTGTTGAGCAGGAACCCACGTCCGGGTACGACGATGCCCGAACCGCCGGTCTGCTCGATCGTGAGCGTGTACTCGACCACGTTGCCCCAGCGGTCGACGACGGTGAGGTTGGTCGTCGAGACGTTCTCGGTGTCCTCGGCGGCCGCAGCCCGCGCGGGAGCGGCGCCGCACTTCCCGTCGTACGACCTCACGTTCCCGGCCGCGGTCGGCTTGGCCATCGCCCGGGCCGGGTCGATCAGGCAGGCCCGCTCGCGGGCGAAGCGCTGGCTCAGCAGGTGCTTCAGCGGGACCCGGGTGAAGCGCGGGTCGCCGACGTACTCCGCCCGGTCGGCGAACGCGAGCGCGCTGGCCTCCAGGTAGTGGTGCAGCGCGGCCGTCCGGTCGAGCCGGCGCAGGTTCGTGCCCTCGAGGATGTTGAGCGCCTCACCGACGGTGGACCCGCCGCTCGACGACGGCGGCATGCCGTGCACCCGGTAGCCGCGGTAGGCGACCTGGGTGGCGCGCCCGTCGACGGTCCGGTAGCGCTTCAGGTCGCGGGTGGTCAGGTGGCCGCGCGGGACCGGGAGCGTGGTGCTCCGGGTCTTGGGGGGCTTGCGCACCGCGCGGACGATCTGCCGGGCCAGCCGCCCCTCGTAGAAGGCGTCGGTGCCACGGCGGGCGATCAGGTCGTAGGTCCGGGCCAGGTCGCGGTTGCGGAACGTCGAGCCGACGCGCGGCGCGTCCCCGCCCCGGAGGAAGAGCCGTTTGGTGGACCGGAACGCCTCGAAGCGCTCCTGGTTGTCGAGCGTCTGCTGCCGGAACGTCCGGTCGACGCGGAAGCCCTCGCGGGCGATCCGGGTGGCCGGCGCGAGGGCCTCGGCGAGCGACCAGGAGCCCCAGCGGTCGAGCGCGCGCTGCCAGGTGGCGGGCGTGCCCGGCGTACCGACGGAGACGCCGCTGGTCACCAGCTCGGGAGTGAACGGGTAGGGCTCCCCCGTCTTCGGGTCGATGAACGCGTTGCGCGGCATGGTCCGCGGGGCGGTCTCGCGCCCGTCGATGGTGCGGACCCGGCCGGTCTTGGCGTCGTACACGACGAAGTAGCCGCCGCCTCCGATGCCGGCGCTGTACGGCTCGGTGACCCCCAGCGCCGCGGCGGTGGCGACGGCGGCATCCACGGCGTTGCCACCGCGCCGCAGGACCCGCAGGCCGACCCGGGTGGCGTACGGGTCGACCGAGGAGACGGCGCCGCCCGTGCCGCGGGCGGTCGGTTTCTTCGGCGGCGCGGCTCCGGCCGATTCCGCGCTGCCCACGGCCAGGGTGGCCGCCGGCAGGGCGAGGGCGAGCAGGACGGCGGGGATGCGCCGGTGGTTCATGGGAATACCTCCCGAGCGGAGTTGACCCCCGGGCGGTACCCGATCAGCGCGCCCCTACGACCTCGTAGCGCGCGCAGAGGAAGGCGCCGTTGACGCCGTGCTCGACCAGCCTCAGGTCGAACGGCTGCGTGAACAGCGGCCGACCGGCGCCGAGGGTGACCGGCGCGATCGAGAGCACGAGCTCGTCGAGCAGACCGGCGGCCGCGAACTGCGCCGCGAGGTCGCCTCCGCCGACGACCCAGAGATCCTTCCCGCCGGCCGCCTCGGCCATCTGCGCGTGCACCTCGCGTACGTCGCCCCGCGCGAACCGGACGTCGGCGCCCTCGATGCCGGGCAGGTCCGCGTGGGTCAGCACCCAGGCGGGCATGTCGTAGTACCAGGACTCGCCCTCGCGCTCGATGTGGTCACGCACCCACTCGTAGGTGGTGCGGCCCATCACGATCGCGCCGACGTCCTTGATGAAGTCGTCGTAGCTCATCGGCCCGCCCTCGTCCTGGGGCTGGGTGAGCAGCCAGTCGAGGCCGTCCTTCTCGTCGGCGATGAAGCCGTCGATGGTCGTGGCGGTGTAGAAGGTGGTCTTCACGGTCGTCCTCCGGTGCGTCGTCGTAGCCAGGTGATGGGGTCGCCCTCCGGCCAGGCCGCACCCGCGCCGAGCAGGTGCCGCGCCAGTAGCCGCCGGTGGGCGGAGTAGGTCAGGACGTGCGCGAGCACGCTGCCGAGGACGAAGCTCTCCGGCGGCTCGCAGAGCGCGTCGACGAGCCGGTCGTCCCAGGCGCCGCGGCGGTCCACGTCGCGGACCATCGCGAGCCAGCGGGGAGCCACGGCGTCGTGCCGCTCCAGCAGGACCGGTACGTCGTCGTCTCCCGCCGGCGGGACGTCGCGCCCCTCGATCGAGGCGAGCCAGATCTCCTTGGTCGCGACCAGGTGACCGAGCAGCTGGGCCAGCGACTCCTCCGGCCCGTCGAAGGCGAGCGCGGCATGGCCGGGGAGGCGGACGTCGCGGTAGGCGGACTCGTCCACCCCCTTCGCGAGCTCCAGCAGCTCGCGGGTGTCGTCGAGGTCGTGCTCGACGAGCAGGGCGGTGACCTCGCCGGCGGCGGGGCGGGCGTTGCCCGGCGCGCCCTCGATCCACAGGGACATGGGCGGGTGGAAGTGGATCCCGTTCGGGGCGGGCAGCCAGTGCGGTCCCGCCTCGCGCGGGACGGACCCCGGCGGCTCGCCGTACGCCCGCTGGAAGGCGCGGCTGAACCCCTCGACGCTCTCGTAGCCGGCCGCGAACGCCGCGTCGGTCACCGAGCTGCCGCGGCGCAGCTGCCAGGCGGCCCGCTCCAGCATCACCCGCCGGCGCATCGCGACGGGCGGCTCGCCGGCGCCCCGGCTCAGCTGGCGGCTGAAGTGGAACGGCGACGCGTACGCACCGCCCGCCATCTCGTCCAGCGTGCGGTGCTCCTCGTCGAGCACGGCCTCCAGCAGCTCGCGCAGCCGGTCCCGCCCGGCGCTCGTCTCGCTCATGGATCCAGTCTCGCCCGGGACCGCCGTACGGCGCCCGACCGATCTTGCTGTCGATGATTCCGGTGCCCGAGCCGGGTCGGTCCGGTCATGAGCAGAGTCATCGGGGACATCACGATCTCGCTGGACGGCTTCGTCGACGGGACCGGCGACGGCGTGGAGGCGCTGCACGCCTGGGCGCTGGCCAGCGACGACCCGGTCGACGCGGCCGAGCTCGCCACGGTCGCCACGGCCGGGGCCGTGGTGATGGGCCGCGGCACCTTCGACGTCGTCGACGGACCGCACGGCTGGCAGGACGGGCTCGGGTACGGCGCCCGCGAGGACGCCCGGCCGCCCTTCTTCGTGGTCACCCGCGAGGCGCCCGCCTCGGTGCGGCTGGCGGCGACCCACGACGTCAGCTTCGTGACCGGTGGCCCGGCTGCCGCCGTGGCCGCTGCCCGGAGGGCCGCGGACGGCGCGGACGTGTACGTGATGGGCGGCGGCGCCACCGTGGGGTCGTTCCTGGCCGCGAGGCTGCTCGACGTGCTGCAGCTGCACGTGGCTCCCCAGGTGCTCGGCAGCGGCACACGGCTCTTCACCGGCTCCGCACACCGGCTCGTGCAGCGCGACGTGCGGGTCTCCCGCGCGGCCGCCCACCTGACCTACGAGGTGCTCACCCCAGCGCCTTGACCAGGCTGATGCCCAACCCGTCGACGCTGCGCGCCCGGGCGGAGAGGACCACGACGGCGTCACCGGTCTCGGGCAGCACCGCCGCGAAGCTGCGGTACCCGCCGGTGCCCCCGTTGTGCCACAGCACGTCGCGCGGGAAGCGGAACCGCGCCGGCCCCTGCCCGCCGGCGATCCGCAGCCACGCGAGGCAGACCTCCATGAACGCGTTCGCCCGGTGCCGGGGTACGGCGGTCTCCGCCGCCGACTCCGCGAGCGGGCCGGGCGCGTCCGGTCCCCACAACGCGAGCAGGGCCAGGAGGTCGGCGGCCGTCGAGACCAGCCCACCGGCACCGGCGAGCGACGCCAGGTCCCAACGCCCGGCCGGGCGGCCCCACCGGCTGCTCCCCACGACGAGCCGATCCTCGCTCGGCGTCGCGAGCCCGGTGTCGGCCAGCCCCAGCGGCCCGGTCACGCGGTCGGCGACCAGGGCGCCGTACGACGTCCCGGCGGTGCGGGCCAGCGCGTAGCCGAGCAGCCCGGCGCCGTAGTTGGAGTACGCGAACCGCTCCCCCGGCGCGCGCTTCGGGCGGGTCTCACGGATCGCCCGCAGCATCCGCTCGTCGTCGAGCCGGGCGTACGGATCGGCACGGTCTCGGGTCATCGCCGGCACCAGCAGACCCGCGGGCAGCCGCGGCAGACCGGAGTGGTGGGTGGCCAGGTCGACGAGGGTGATCGGCCGGCCCACGACCGGCGGGGCGGCGGGGAGATGCGCGGCCACCGGGTCGTCGTACCGGACCTCGCCGGTGCGGACCAGGTCGGCCAGCAGCAGCGAGGTCACCACCTTGGTGACGGACCCGATCTCGAAGACCGACGAGTCCCCGTCGGGCAGCTCCCCCTGGCTCCACAGCCGGGTCGCGCCGCCGCTGCGCACGCCCACGACGGTGGGCCGGCCACGCAGGTGGGTCGTGCTCAGGATCTTCTCGATCGCCTCCATCGCCCCAGCCTGCCTGCTTCCGCCGCCCGGGCCATCGGACCGTGGTCGACTCCGGCCCCGACGAAAGTCTCAGCCCGAAGTCTCAGAGCGCGGCGACCGCAGCGAGCGCCTGCTCGACCCGGTCCGGGTCGTCGAAGCCGACCCAGACGATGCGCGGGTCCTTGCGGAACCACGAGTCCTGGCGGCGCGCGAAGCGGCGGGTCGCGGCCGCGGTGCGCTCCCGCGCCTCGGCCTCGCTCAGCTCGCCACGCAGCAGCGCGACCACCTCGCGGTAGCCGATCGCCCGCGACGCGGTCCGCCCCTCGGCGAGGCCCTCCGCGAGCAGCCGCTCGACCTCCGCGACGAGGCCGTCGGCGAACATCGCGTCGACCCGCTGCTCGATCCGCGCGTCGAGGGTCGGCCGGTCGATGTCGACGCCGATCTGGACGGTGCGCGGGTCGTCGTACTCCAGGCGGGGCAGGGACGCCGAGAACGGCCGTCCGGTCAGCTCCACGACCTCGAGCGCCCGCACGATCCGCCGGCCGTTCTCGACCAGGATCCGCTCGGCCGCCTCCGGGTCGGCCTCGCGCAACCGCGCGTGCAGGGCGACCGGGCCGACCTCCGCCAGCTCCGCCTCCAGCCGCGCCCGCACCGCCTCGTCGGTGCCGGGAAACTCGAAGCGGTCCAGGATCGCCCGCGTGTAGAGGGCGGAGCCGCCCACCAGCACCGGTGTCGTCCCCCGCCCGCGCAGCTCCGCGACGGTCGCCCGCGCCCACTCCTGGAACTCGGCGACCGTCGCCGGGTCACGGACCGACAAGCGGTCCAGCAGGTGGTGCGGGATGCCGCGGCGCTCGGCCGGCGGGAGCTTCGCCGTACCGATGTCCATGCCGCGGTAGAGCTGCATCGCGTCGGTGTTCACGACCTCTCCGCCGAGCCGCTGCGCGAGGTCCAGGGACAGCGCGGTCTTGCCCGACGCGGTCGCCCCGACCACCGCCACGACGGGCGTCGGAGGGGCACTGGGCATGTGGCTAGTGTGGCAAGACGGGTACGGAACCGGCACACCGACCAGGAGGAACGATGAGCTTCTTCGACAAGGCCAAGGACAGGCTGAGCGACGCCGTGGACCAGCACGGCGAGAAGATCGCGCAGGGCATCGACAAGGCCGCCGCCGTCGCCGACCAGAAGACCGGCGGGAAGCACGCCGACAAGATCCGCGACGGGGCCGCGAAGGCGAAGGACGCCCTCGACAAGCTCGACAAGAAGGACGACGGCGACCTCGGCGGCCCGGGGGCGGGCCGATGAACCAGAAGCAGCACGACAACCTCGACGCCCCGACCCCGCCGGGCGGTCCGCAGCGCACCGACGCGCCCGACGGCCGCGAGACACCCGGCACGCCCGCGCCCGACCCGGGTCCGCCCACGCCGACCTCCGGCTCGGACCTGCCGGCCCCCGAGGGCGACCGCCCGGAGCAGGACGCCGAGGAGCGCGACCTGCAGGAGGAGAACGCCGAGACCTCCCTGGACCAGCCCTCCCAGTGACCGGACCTGTGAACGAACCCGTGACGAAGGAGCACCGATGAGCGACCAGCCGATCGAGGCCGAGGCCGAGGAGATCGAGCCCGACGACCGTCCCGATCCCGAGGAGCACCACGTCGACGACGAGACCGTCTCGGACACCACGGGGACGGCGTACTCCCCCACCGGCGAAGCCGACGCGACCCCGCAGGACGAGCTGCCCGAGGACGTCGAGGAGTGACACACGGCCGCTTCGTCGTCGTCCCCGCCGCCTACGTCTTCCTGCTCCGCGACGGCGTCGCCGGACCGGAGGTGCTGCTCCAGCTGCGCCGGGGCACCGGCTACATGGACGAGCACTGGGCCGCGGCCGCCGCGGGCCACGTCGAGCAGGGTGAGACGGCGTACGACGCCGCCCACCGCGAGGCGCTCGAGGAGCTCGACGTGCAGGACCTCGACCTGCACTTCGTGACCGCCATGCAGCGCACCCGTGGGGGCGAGCCGATCGACGAGCGCATCGACTTCTTCTTCACCGCGCGCAGCTGGTCAGGCGAGCCCCGGATCGTCGAGCCGCTGAAGTGCGCCGACCTGCGCTGGTGCCCGCTCGACGCCCTGCCGGAGCCCGTCGTACCCCACGAGCTCAGCGTGTTGACGGCGATCCGGTCGGGTACCGCTTCGGCGTACTCGACCTTCGGATTCTGACCTTCGATCCCCGAGGAGGACCTGTGTCCGACCAGACCGCCGACCCCACCGACCTGGGGCCGATGCCCGAGCCCGAGATCGAGCCCGGCGAGCCGAACCCGGGCGGCGTGGACGCCGTCCCCGAGACCGACGAGGCGATCCCCGCCGACCTCCCCACCTCCGAGAACCCCGCCCTCGACTCCCAGGCTGCCCCGGACGAGATCCAGGAGGGCGAGGACACCTCCACCGAGGCCACCCGCGAGAGCCCCGAGGAGGCCGGCGACCAGGACTCAGGCAGCAGCGAGCAGGGCAAGGCCGAGTGAGTTCGTAGCCGGACGGGTGGAAGTCGCTCCCGCCGCGCTCCGTCAGGCGGGGCGACACGTGGGGCAGGCGACTTCCACCCGTCCGGCTACGGCAGCCCGCAGGACGGCCTCGACGTCCGGGGCGTGGAACATGACGTCCTCCCAGCTGAAGCGGAGCACGAGCCAACCCGCGATCGTGAAGGCGTTGTAACGGCGCGCGTCCCGCGTCAGCGCGCTCCGCCCTCCGTGCCACTCGAAAGAGTCGGCCTCCAGGATCACCTTCAGGCGTTCGTCCACGAGATCGGGGCGCCCCAGGAAGTGGGGTCGCGGATGCTGACCTGCGGCGTGACGTGCAGGCCATCCACCCGCAGCGCGATCCCGCGCAGCACCGACTCGAACGGGTTCGCCGCGCGCGCGTCGGCCGCCCGAGCCACGGCCCGGATGCGAGGCGCGCCCGGCCCCCGGGCGTCACGCGCGATCGCGAGCAGCCGCGCGCGGGAGAATCCGTCGCGCAACGCAGAGTCGGCGACGGCGAGCGCGCCGTCGAAGCCCTCCGATCGCAGGCAGTCCAGCAGTGTCCGGTCCCTGCTCGTGGCGATCCCGTCGACGTCGTCGGCTCCCAGGTCCGCGTAGTGGACCGCCACGTCGGACGGAGCAGACCGCATCCGGCGGTTCGGCGGCACGGTCACGTGCGGACGCTCGGGCGGTATCTGGACCGCCCACCCCCAGTACTGCGCGGCGCTCAGTCGCGACACCACCCCGGTCAGCCGGTGAGCCGCCGACACGGCGTCGTCCACGGCCGGGAGGGCGTAGCGGCCGCGGGCGAGCCGCAGCACCGACCCGGAGGCGACGGCCTCGTCGACCTCGCTGCGCGAGGTGGCGGCCACGAGCGCACGACGGGTGGCGACCCCGCCCATCTCGACGAGCACCTCGACCACGGACACCGGTCGAGCATCGGCAGAACCGGTCGCTCGCGCGACCGGTCCTCCACAGGCGTCAGCGGCAGGCGGGGGCGTCCGGGAGGGGGGCGGGGACGCCGACGGTGGGCATACCGAGGCCGACTCCGGCGGCGACGGGGGCGGCCGTACGGCGCTCCCACGCGTCGCCCGAGCGGGTACGCCGGACCGCGAGCACCGGGCCGTCGGCGACCAGGTGGTGCGGGGCGGCGTACGTGACCTCGACGGTGACCATGTCGCCCGGTCGGACGCCGTCGGCGCCGGTCGGGTTGAAGTGCACCAGTCGGTTGTCGGGCGCGCGGCCGGAGAGCCGCAGCGTCTCGGCGTCCTTGCGGCCCTCGCCCTCGGCGACCATCAGCTCCAGGGTGCGACCGACGAGCCGCTTGTTCTCGTCCCAGGCGATCTCGTTGACGAGGTCGACCAGGCGGCCGTAGCGGTCCTTGACGACGTCGGCCGGCACCTGGTCCTCCAGCGTGGCGGCCGGGGTGCCGGGGCGCTTGGAGTACTGGAACGTGAAGGCGCTGGAGAAGCGCGACTCGCGCACGACGCGGAGCGTCTCGAGGAAGTCCTCCTCGGTCTCGCCCGGGAAGCCGACGATGATGTCGGTGGTGATCGCGGCGTCGGGCATCGCGGCGCGGACCCGCTCGATGATGCCGAGGTACTTCGAGGACCGGTAGGAGCGGCGCATCGCCTTCAGCAGCCGGTCGGAGCCGGACTGCAGCGGCATGTGCAGGCTCGGCATCACGTTGGGCGTCTCGGCCATCGCCTCGATGACGTCGTCGGTGAACTCGGCCGGGTGCGGCGAGGTGAAGCGCACCCGCTCCAGGCCCTCGATCTCCCCGCAGGCGCGCAGCAGCTTCGAGAAGGCCTGCCGGTCGCCGAACTCCACGCCGTACGCGTTGACGTTCTGGCCCAGCAGCGTCACCTCGGTGACGCCCTCGGCGACCAGGGCCCGCACCTCGGCGAGGACGTCGCCGGGCCGGCGGTCCTTCTCCTTGCCGCGCAGCGACGGCACGATGCAGAACGTGCAGGTGTTGTTGCACCCCACGGAGATCGAGACCCAGGCGGCGTACGCCGACTCGCGCTTCGTCGGCAGGGTCGACGGGAAGACGTCGAGGGACTCGAGGATCTCGACCTGCGCCTCCTCCTGGACGCGCGCCCGCTCCAGCAGGACCGGCAGGGAGCCGATGTTGTGGGTGCCGAACACGACGTCGACCCACGGCGCACGGGTCGTGATCGTGTCGCGGTCCTTCTGGGCCAGGCAGCCGCCGACCGCGATCTGCATCCCGGGGTGCGCGGCCTTGATCGGCGCGAGGTGGCCGAGGTTGCCGTACAGCTTGTTGTCGGCGTTCTCGCGCACCGCGCAGGTGTTGAACACGACGACGTCGGCCTGCTCGCCCGTGGGCGCGGCGGCGTACCCCGCGTCCTCCAGCAGGCCGGTGAGCCGCTCGGAGTCGTGGACGTTCATCTGGCACCCGTAGGTGCGGACCTCATACGTGCGAGCCATGACCGCAAAAGGGTACGGCGCCCCCGACCGCTCGACCCAACCGCGAGGGCCGCGGCGTCAACGCACGTAGACCGAGCCGTCGAGGTCGAGCAGGCCGGCCGCCTCCAGCGCGGTGCTGGTCTCGCTGTTCTCGTCGGAGTCGGCGTGGGTCTCGACGTCGACCGCGACGACCTCGGCCAGGGCGATCATGTGCGTCTGCGGGGTCCGGATGCCGCTGCCGGAGCGGTCGGTGGCGACACCGTCCTCCAGGAAGACGAAGCCGTCGCGGATCCCCAGGATCCGGGCGTGCGGATGAACCTCGCGGGTGCCGTCGGTGCGGCGTACGGAGAGGGTGCTGAAGGCGGGGGTGTCGTCGGGCACGCACCCATCCTCCCCCAGCGCCTCCGTCCAGGGTCACGACTCGGTCTCGGTTCGCCCCACCCCAGGAGGGGGATGGTTCGGAAGGACTACTTGTGGATAGTGTCCCCGGGCATGACGGCACCGGACGCAGCGCCCGCCACCGCCGGCCGGGGCGAGCCCCTGGTCGTGCTCGACCACGTCGACAAGTGGTTCGGCCCGCTCCACGTCCTCCAAGACATCAATCTCACGGTCAAGCGCGGCGAGGTCGTCGTGGTCATCGGCCCGTCCGGCTCCGGCAAGTCGACGCTCTGCCGGGCGATCAACCGGCTCGAGGTCATCCAGCAGGGCTCGATCACCCTGGACGGCGAGCCGCTCCCCGCCGAGGGCAAGGCGCTCGCCAACCTGCGGGCCGAGGTCGGGATGGTCTTCCAGAGCTTCAACCTCTTCGCGCACAAGACGATCCTCGAGAACGTCACGCTCGGCCCGATCAAGGTGCGCGGGGTCAAGAAGGAGGCCGCCGAGACCCGGGCGCGCGAGCTGCTCGAGCGGGTCGGCGTCGGCCACCAGGCGGAGAAGTACCCCGCCCAGCTCTCGGGCGGTCAGCAGCAGCGGGTCGCCATCGCCCGAGCCCTGGCGATGGAGCCCAAGGTGATGCTCTTCGACGAGCCGACCTCGGCCCTCGACCCCGAGATGATCTCGGAGGTCCTCGAGGTCATGGTCGATCTCGCCGAGCGCGGGATGACCATGGTCGTCGTCACCCACGAGATGGGCTTCGCACGCACGGCCGCCGACCGGGTCATCTTCATGGCCGACGGCGCGATCGTCGAGGAGAACACCCCCGACGAGTTCTTCACCAACCCCCGCAGCGATCGGGCCAAGGACTTCCTCGGCAAGATCCTCAAGCACTGAAGGAGACAGCAATGCGCTCTATCAGGATCACGGCGGCCGCAGCGGCGGTCGTCCTCCTCGCCGGGGGCCTCGCGGCCTGCGGCGACGCCGGCAACGACGACTCCGGCGGCCGCGAGGTCGAGGCCGAGGAGAACGCCGCCGAGCAGTTCGACGAGGGCACCCGGATGCGGGAGCTCGCCGACTCCGGCACGATCAAGGTGGGCGTGAAGTTCGACCAGCCCGGCCTGGGCTTCAAGGGCGCGAACGACGACCTGCCGAGCGGCTTCGACGTCGAGATCGCCAAGCTCCTGGTCGCCGACCTCGGCATCGACCCCAACCAGTCCGACATCTACGTCGAGACCATCTCCGACAACCGCGAGCCGTTCCTGGAGAACGACCGGGTCGACCTGGTGCTGGCGACGTACTCCATCACCGACGAGCGCCGCCAGCTCGTGGGCCAGGCGGGGCCGTACATGATCACCGGCCAGCAGGTCCTGGTGCCGACCGACAGCGACGTCGAGTCCATCGAGGACCTGAAGGGCGAGGAGGTCTGCTCGGCCGAGGGCTCGACCTCGCTGGAGAACGTCAACGCCGCGGGCGCGGTCGGCGTCCCGGCCGACACCTACAGCGTGTGCGCCGAGCAGGTCGTCGACGGCTCCGTCCCGGCGATGTCCACCGACGGCTCGATCCTGCTCGGCCTCGCCGCCCAGTACGAGGGCGAGCTGAAGGTCGTCGGTGACGAGTTCTCCGAGGAGCGCATCGGCGTGGGCTACTCGAAGGACCACCCCGAGATGTGCCAGTGGATCAACGACGTGCTGACCGAGTCCTTCGAGGACGGCTCGTGGGCCGAGGCCTTCGAGCTCACCCTCGGCCCCTCGGGCGCCGAGACCCCGGAGCCGCCGGTCCTCGACGAGTGCGCCGCCTGACCTGACCTCGCTCCGGGGGTGACCCCGTTCGTCGGGGGCACCCCCGGAAGGAGGACCGCATGGACGTCATCCGCGAGAACTACCAGTTCATCGCGATGGGCTTCGCCCACACGATCCTGCTGTTCGTGTTCGCCGGCATCGGCTCGCTGCTGCTCGGCACCCTGCTGGCGGCCCTGCGGGTCGGGCCGGTCGCGGTGATGCGGAGCGTGGCGGGGCTGTACGTCACCCTCGTGCGCAACACCCCGCTGCTGCTGATCCTGCTGTTCTTCAGCATCGCCGGGCCGAAGATCGGCATCCGGTTCACCTGGGTCGACATCGTGATCCACACCGGGTGGGGCGACATCCGGATGACCAACGCCTTCGCCGGCGCGGTCGTGGGCCTGACGCTCTACACGGCCGCGTTCGTGTGCGAGGCGCTGCGCTCCGGCGTCAACGCCGTACCGCTCGGGCAGGCGGAGGCGGCGCGGGCGGTCGGGCTGCCGTTCGGCGGCGTCATGCGGCACGTCGTGCTGCCCCAGGCCTTCCGGGCGGCGCTGCCGCCCCTGGCCAGCGTGCAGATCGCCCTGATCAAGAACACCACCGTCGCCGGGACCGTCCTGGTCGTCGAGGCGTTCTACCGGATGCGGCTGCTGCTCAACGACTACCCGGGCGACCGGTGGTGGATCTTCGCCACCTTCGCCGCGGTCTTCGTCGTCCTGGTCGAGATCTACTCGCTCGTGGCCCATCGCCTCGAGCGCCGATGGAGGGTGGCCTGATGTCCGGCAGCGTGCTGTTCGACGCCCCCGGGCCGCGCACGATCGCGCGGCACCGGATCTACACCGTGGTCACCGTGCTGGTCATCGTCGCCGCGGTCGCCTTCATGGTCTACAAGCTGTACGCCGACGGTCAGCTGGAGGCCGACAAGTGGGAGGTCTTCACGACCCCCGGCTACCTCGAGACGATCCTCGTCGACGGCCTGCTCAACACGCTGAAGATGGCCGTCGGCGCGATCATCGGGGCGCTGGTCCTGGGCGTGGTGCTCGGGATCGGCAAGCTCTCCGAGCACCGCGTCGTCCGGGTGCCCTGCTGGGCGATCGTGGAGTTCTTCCGCGCCCTGCCGGTGCTGATGCTAATGATCATCTTCTTCTCCGCCTACGGCATCACCCGGGGTGATAGCGGGGCTTTCTGGTGCGTGGTGTGGGCACTCAGCCTCTACAACGGCGCCGTGCTGGCCGAGGTGTTCCGCGCCGGGGTGCTCGCGGTCCCGAAGGGGCAGGCGGAGGCGGCGTACGCCCTCGGCATGCGCAAGACCCAGGTGATGCGGACGATCCTGCTGCCGCAGGCGGTCAAGATCATGATCCCGGCGATCATCAGCCAGTGCGTGGTGGCGCTGAAGGACACCAGCCTCGGCTACGCGATCACCGCCCCCGGCCTGACCGCGATCGGCAAGCCCATCTACCTGGAGTTCCAGAACCACGTGCCGGTCATCTTCGTGATCGGCGCGATGTACGTCGTCATCAACCTGTGCCTGACCGGAGCCGCGACGTGGGCGCAGCGCAAGTTCGTCGGCGAGAAGAAGCCGCTCGAGGTGGCGATGGTCGGGGAGACCGACACCCGCACCCCCTAGGCGACGACCCGGACCGTCCCGGCCACCGGGGCTGCGGTCGCCGTTTGCTGACACGTGTCAACTTCGGTTGCTAGCGTCCCGGCGCGTGAGCGAAGACACCGCGGGACCGGCGTACCCCGAGCTCGGCTGCTACGGCCTCGCGGGCCACACCGCCTCGCCCGCCGACCTGCTGGAGGAGGTCAGGCTCGCCGAGGAGCTCGGGCTGGGCGCGGTCTTCCTGTCCGAGCGCTTCAACGTCAAGGACGCCGGCGTCCTCGCCGGTGCCGCGGTGGCGTCGTCGAGCCGGATCGGGATCGGCACGGCCGCGACCAACCACAACACCCGGCACCCGCTGGTCACCGCCACGATGGCCGCCACGCTGCACCGGATGAGCGGCGGCCGGTACGCCTTCGGCCTGGGTCGCGGCTTCGACCTGCTCTTCGACGTGATGGGACTCCCCCGCGTCACCGGCGCCCAGCTGGCCGACGCGGTGGGGATCTACCGGCGCCTGTGGCACGGCGAGGCGTTCGGGCACTCCGGCCCGGCCGGCGAGTACCCCTACCTCTCCCAGGACCCGTCGTTCGACGAGGACATCCCCGTCCTGATGATGGCCATCGGCCCGAAGAGCCTCGAGCTGGCCGGCCGGGTGGCCGACGGCGTCGTGCTGCACACCTTCCTCTCCGACGAGACCCTGGCCCGCTCGGTGGCGACGATCCGTCGCGCCGCCGAGGAGGCCGGGCGCGACCCGGCCTCGGTGCGGGTCTGGTCGGTGCTGGCCACGGTCGAGGACTCGATCGACGAGGAGCTGCGGCTGCGCAAGCTGGTGGGCCGGCTCGCGACGTACCTCCAGGGGTACGGCGAGGTCCTCGTGCGCGCCAACGGGTGGGACCTCGCGGCCTTGGAGCGCTTCCGCGCCGACCCACTGCTGCAGGGCTACCCCGGCGCGCTCGACGCGGTCGGCACCACGGCGGAGCTGAGCTACCTGCGCGACGAGGTGCTGCCCGCCGAGTGGCTCGCCGCCTCCGCCACCGGCACCCCGGAGCAGTGCGCCCGGCGCGCCCTCGACCAGCTGGCCGCCGGCGCCGACAGCGTCATCCTGCACGGCGCCACCCCCACCGAGCTCGCCCCCGTGCTGGCGGCGTACGGCGGGCTCCGGCCGGATCTCCCGGCGCTGCCGGCCAACCCGGGGTGGCGGCGATGAGCAGCCCGGCGCTCGTGGAGGAGCTGACCCCGGCGTGGCTGAGCGAGGTGCTCGGTGGCCGGGTGGACGCCGTCCGGGCCGAGCCGGTCGGCACCGGCCAGATCGGCACCTGCCACCGCCTCCACCTCGACGGGGAGGGCGTGCCCGGGACCGTGCTGGCCAAGCTCCCGGCCGTCGACCCGGCCGCCCGCGAGCTGCTCGCCGGGGTCTACCGCACCGAGGCGATCTTCTACGCCGAGGTGGCGCCGACCGTCGCGATCCGGGTCCCGGCGTGCCACCACGCGACGATGCCGACGGACTCCGGCGACTTCGTGCTGCTCCTGGAGGACCTCGCTCCCGCGGTGCAGGGCGACCAGCTCGTCGGCTGCACCGCGGACCAGGCCCGCGACGCGGCGGTCAACCTGGCCGGACTGCACGGCCCACGCTGGTGCGACCCGTCCCTGCTCGACCTCGACGGCGTGACCCTGACCGACGCCGAGGGCGCGCGGGTGCTGGGCGAGCTCTACGGCCCGGCGACCGACATCTTCCTCGACGGCCTGGGCGGGCTCCTGGCCGCCGAGGACCACGACACACTGCGCGCGTGCGTCGCCGTGACCGAGGGCTGGGCGCTGGCCCGGAGCGAGCGGTTCGGGCTGGTGCACGGCGACTACCGGCTCGACAACCTGCTCTTCCCACCCGGCGGCGGACCGGGCTCGGTCGCCGTCGACTGGCAGACCCTGTCGCTGGGACTGCCGGCCCGCGACCTCGCCTACCTGCTCGGCACCGGACTCCCGGTCGCGGACCGGCGCGCCCACGAGCGGGACCTGGTGGCGGCGTACCACTCAGCGCTGGCGGGGCACGGCGTCGCGGCGTACTCCGCCGAGCAGGCGTGGGACGACTACCGCTTCGCGATGCTCCAGGGACCGCTGGTCTCGGTGTTCGGTTGCGCCTACGGAACCCGGACCGATCGCGGGGACCGGATGTTCGCCGCGATGGTCACCCGATCGTGCGCCGCGATCCGCGATCTGGGCTCGCTGGAGATGGCCACCGGCTGACCTGACCTGGTGCTAGCCTGACGCTCGCCGGTCGTGGACGGCCCCTCGGGTGGAGCTCCCCCCGCTTCCCTCGGGGGGTCGCCCAGGACCGGCTGCTTCGTCACGGGACCCAGGCCACCACGAAGACCCGGCGGAACGGCAGCACGACGCCCCAGGGCCGCTCCGGGTACGCCGCCGCGAGCCGCCGCCGGAACTCCGCCTCGAAGCCGGGCCGCAGGTCGTCGGGCAGCGCCTGCAGGGTCGGGCGCGCGCCGGTCGCGGAGACCCAGGTGAAGACCGGGTCGGGGCCGCTCAGCCGGTGCAGGTACGTCGTCTCCCACGCGTCGACCTCGCAGCCGAGGCCGGCCAGCACCTCCAGATAGACGGCCGGGTCGTGGCTGGCCGGCACCGTGACGTCGCGGAGGTGCTCGGCGTACGGCGCCTCGTGCGCGAGCTCGGTGCGCAGCGTGTGGCTCGGCTCGCCGAAGTTGCCGGGGACCTGCACCGCGAGCCAGCCGCCGGGGCGCACCTCGCCGACGAGGCGGGTCAGCACCTCCAGGTGGTCGGGGAGCCACTGCAGGGTCGCGTTCGAGACCAGGACGTCGACGCCGCCCGGCTCGGCGCGCCAGTCCCGCAGGTCGCCGACGGCGAAGTCGATGCCCGGCACGTCGCGGCGGGCGGCGGCGATCATCTCCGCGCTGGCGTCGACCCCGCTCACGGTCGCACCCGGCCAGCGCTGGGCGAGCAGGGCCGTGAGGTTGCCCGGCCCGCAGCCGAGGTCGACCACCCGGGCGGGGTCGGGCACGGGCACGCGGGCCAGCAGCTCGAGGAAGGGGCGACCGCGCTCGTCGGCGTAGGCGAGGTAGCGCTCGGGGTCCCAGCGGTGGGTCATGACGTCCTCCGAGTCTCTTGATATCAAGATAGTTCAGCGTGCGCCCGAACTCTCTCGATGTCAAGAATCTCGACCAGGCGCTAGAGTGACGCCATGCAGGACCCCGAGCGGGACGAGGTCGACGAGCTGGTCGAGGCGTGGGCGCGCGAGCGCGCCGACCTCGACCTGGCGCCCGTCGCCGTCTTCAGCCGGATCTCCCGGCTCGCCCGCCACCTCGACCTGGCCCGCCGCGCGGCGTTCACCGCGCACGGCATCGAGTCGTGGGAGTTCGACGTGCTCGCCGCGCTGCGCCGTGCGGGCGCGCCGTACGAGCTCTCGCCGGGACGGCTGCTGCGCGAGACGCTGGTGACCAGCGGGACCATGACCAACCGGGTCGACCGGCTCGCCGCCCGTGGGCTCGTCGAGCGCTCCCCCGACCCCGACGACCGCCGCGGGGTCATCGTCCGGCTCACGGCCGAGGGCAAGACCGCCGTCGACGGTGCCTTCGAGGCGCTCCTCGGCGCGGAGCGCACCTTCCTCGCCGGACTCTCGGCGCCCGAGCGCGAGCAGCTCGGCGGGCTGCTGCGGACGCTGCTCATCCCCTTCGACGGATCCTGAGCGCTATCCCCTATCCGGGCTATTGCGCCGGGAGTCGCGCCGGGAGAAGCATGGCGAGGTCTCGATGTCCGGGGTCGATGCGCGGCCCCGCGTCCTCATGGGGAGACCGACGACGCGCCCGCGGCGCGATGTCCCTCCGAGCCTGCACCACGCCGGACGGGTCGCCACCGAACTACCGCACCGAAGCCCCCGGAGACACCCCCCATGTCCACCACCGAAAGCGCACCTCCCGCCACGACCGACCATCTCGACGGCCGACCGACCGAGGAGCTGGTCAACCAGGCCGCGTCCTCGCGCGGCTTCGGCACCCCGCACCGGCCGGCCCGCGGCCACGGCTACGAGCAGCGCGGGCTGGCCTACCTGCCGGTCTCCCAGCTCTTCGAGGGCAGGTTCGGCCGGATGTTCCGGCTGCCGCCGTACGTGCCCGACGCCACGCGGATCAAGGCGGTCGCCGACCTGATGATCGAGGGCGACGCCGACGCCGGCTCCGCCTCGGACAACCCGGACATCCCTGCCGGCTACACCTACCTCGGCCAGTTCATCGACCACGACCTGACCTTCGACCCGGTCTCCAGCCTGACCCGGCAGAACGACCCCGACGCGCTCACGAACTTCCGCTCGCCGCGCTTCGACCTCGACTGCGTGTACGGCCGCGGCCCGAACGACGACCCCTTCCTCTACGACAAGCGCGTCGGCCGGGAGGACATGCTGCTGGTCGGCGAGCACGACAACGAGGAGGACCTGCCGCGCAACGGCCAGGACACCGCCCTGATCGGCGACCCGCGCAACGACGAGAACACCTTCGTCAGCCAGCTGCAGCTCACGATGCTGAAGTTCCACAACCGTGTCGTCGAGCTCGTGCGGGCCGACCCGACGATGCGCACCGGCAGCGAGAGCACCTTCGAGACGGCCCAGCGGATCGTGCGCTGGCACTACCAGTGGGTGGTCGTCCACGACTTCCTGCGCCGCACCGTGGGCCAGACGATGCTCGACTCGGTCCTCGACGAGACCGGACCGCGCCCCGTGGTCACGCTGGAGCACTACGCCCCGCGCTCGGCAGCGCCGTACATGCCGGTGGAGTTCTCCGTGGCGGCGTACCGCTTCGGGCACTCGCAGATCCGGGGCGGCTACGCGCTCAACACGCTGGTCCGCAACCCGCTCTTCACCCCGGACCCGGTCTCGCAGAACCCGCTCGGCCACTTCGGCGGGTTCCGGATCCTGCCGCCGGCCTGGACGATCGAGTGGAAGCGCTTCTTCGAGGTCGACGGGGCCGGCGACGGCGCGCTCCAGCACACCCGGCTGATCGACACCAAGCTCGCCCGTCCGCTCGCCGCGATGCCGCCCGAGATCGGCGGCGACCGTCCCTCCCTGGTCGATCGCAACCTGACCCGCGGCGCCCGGCTCGCGCTGCCGTCCGGACAGGACGTGGCGGCAGCCATGGGCGAGACCCCGCTGAGCGACACCGAGCTCAAGCTGCCCGGCGGTGGACCCGCGCCGCTCTGGTACTACGTCCTGCGCGAGGCGCGGGTGAAGGCGGCCGGCCGGCACCTCGGCCCGGTCGGCGGGCGCATCGTCGCGGAGGTCTTCCTCGGGCTGCTCTCGCGCGACCCCTCGTCGTACCTCCGCAAGGCGCCGACCTGGCGGCCCTTCCTGCCGGCCAAGGTCGCGGGGACGTTCACCATGCCCGACCTGATCACCCTCTCGGGGCACGGACTGGAGGTCACCTCGGGCGTCTGACGCACGGTCCCGGTCGCGCCATGACCCCCGGGGGCATGGCGCGATCAGGCGCGGGTACCGTGACAGCCCAGTCACCCCCTCCAGGAGCAGACGATGCGCGATCTCGGCGGCTACCCGCTCTACGTCGCCTTCGTCGACCTCCTGAGCCGCGAGGCGAGCACCGACCCGCGCTGGGCCGAGCGGATGCAGGACGGCGTGTGGCGCCTGGGCGTCCACGGCCCGACTCCCGACTGGTCCTGATCCTCAGGAGGACGCCCCCTCCGCCGATGGTCGGGGCATGGCTCCCTCGCTCCTGCCACCGGCCGCGGCCGTGCACTCCGCGGACGACCAGGCGCCGGCGTACCGACGCGGCGCCTGGGACGCCTGGCTGCACGGCCGGGTGGGAGCGGTGCACGCCGGCGAGGGCCTGCGTCTGCTGGTGCCGATGGCCCAGCCCACGCCGGCCGCCGTCGACCTGGCGCTGCGGCTGTACGCCGTGGGCTCGGTCGAGCTCCTCGACTGAGCCGCTCCCCTACTCGACGAGCTCGGCCGCCTCGAGCCACTCGAGCTCGAGCTCGTCCTTCTCGGCGGACAGCGCGTCCAGCTCCCGGCTGAGGTCGGCGAGCCGCTCGTAGTCCTGCGCGTGCTCGAGCACCTGCTCGTTCAGGCTCGCCTGCAGCTCCGCGATCCGGGCCAGCCGCTTGTCGATGCGGGCCAGCGTCTTGCGCGCCGCCCGCTCCTCCGCGCTGCCGGCCCGGGCCTTGGCCTGGTCCGGGACCTGGTCGGGGGCCTGGGCCGGGACCTGGGCTGCGGGCTGTCCGACGGCCGCAATTGCGGCCGTAGGACGGGCTGTGGCGCCGGGAACCTGTCCTTCGGCCGCAATTGCGGCCGTACGGCGCTCGAGGTACTCGTCCACCCCGCGGGGCAGCATCGAGATCTGGCCGTCGCCGAGCAGTGCCCAGGTCGAGTCGGTGACCCGCTCGAGGAAGTAGCGGTCGTGCGAAACCACGACCAGGGTGCCGGGCCAGCCGTCGAGGAAGTCCTCCAGGACGGTGAGGGTCTCGATGTCGAGGTCGTTGGTGGGCTCGTCGAGGAGCAGCACGTTCGGCTCGTCCAGGAGGAGCAGGAGCAGCTGGAAGCGGCGCCGTTCGCCACCGGAAAGGTCGCCGATCCGAGCGGTCAGCCGGTCGCCGGTGAAGCCGAAGCGCTCCAGCATCGACGTCGCGGTGATCTCGCCGTCGGCGACCTTGGTGACCCGTCGTACCGACTCGACGGTGGGCAGCACGCGCGCCTCCGGGTCGAGGTCGTCGAGCTGCTGGGTGAGCGCGCGGAGCGCGACGGTGCGTCCGGTGCGGACCCGGCCGGCCGCGGGCGCGATGGTGCCGGAGAGCAGGCCGAGCACCGAGGACTTGCCGGCTCCGTTGACGCCGACGATGCCGACCCGGTCGCCCGGGCCGAGCCGCCAGGTCGCATGACGCAGCAGCACCCGGTCGCCGCGGACGAGGTCGACGTCCTCCACGTCCAGGACGTCCTTGCCGAGGCGCTGGGTGGCGAAGCGCTGCAGCTCCAGCCGGTCGCGCGGCGGCGGGACGTCCTCGATCAGCGCGTTGGCGGCGTCGATGCGGAACTTGGGCTTCGAGGTCCGCGCGGGGGCGCCGCGGCGCAGCCAGGCGAGCTCCTTGCGGACCAGGTTCTGGCGGCGTACCTCCGAGGCGGCGGCCTGGCGCTGCCGCTCCGCCTTGGCCAGCACGAAGGCGGCGTACCCGCCCTCGTAGACGTCGACCGCGCCGTCGTGGACCTCCCAGGTCCACTGGCACACCGCGTCGAGGAACCAGCGGTCGTGGGTCACCACGACCAGGGCCGAGGACCGGCCGGCGATGTGCTGGGCCAGCCAGGCGACGGCCTCCACGTCGAGGTGGTTGGTCGGCTCGTCGAGCACCAGCAGGTCGTGGTCCCCGAGCAGCAGGGCCGCCAGCGAGCAGCGCCGCCGCTCCCCGCCGGAGAGACCGAGCACGGACCGGTCGAGCGAGATGCCGGCGAGCAGCACCTCGACGACCTCACGGGTGCGCGCGTCGGCCGCCCACTCGTGGTCGGCCCGCCCGCCCAGCACCGCCTCGCGGACGGTGTGGGTGTCGACGAGCTCGTCGCCCTGGTGCAGGTAGCCGATGATCAGCCCGCGGCTGCGCGACACCCGGCCGGAGTCGGCCTCCTCGAGGCCGGTCATCACCTCCAGCAGGGTCGTCTTGCCGTCGCCGTTGCGTCCGACGATGCCGATCCGCTCGCCCGCCGCGATGCCGAGCGAGACGTCGCTCAGCAGCGGCCGGACGCCGTACGACTTGGACACGCGCTCGAGGTTCAGGAGATTAGCCATAGGTCACCAGGTGGGCTCCCGCGACGGCGCCGTTGGCGACCAGTACGACGGGATGCGATTCGTCGTCGGACAGGGCGCCGGCCACCGCGCGGGCGGCCTCGGCCGACTCGCACAGGAAGACGCAGGTCGGGCCGGAGCCGGAGATCAGGCCCCGGAGCGCGCCCTCGGCCTCGCCCCGGTCGAGCAGGTCGCCGAGCTCGGGGCGCAGGTCGATCGCGGGCGCCTGCAGGTCGTTGTGCAGGGCGGCGGCGAGCGCGTGCGGGTCGCCGGCCGCGAGCGCGGCGACGAGGTCGTCGGCCGGCGGCGGATCGCACGGCGCGTCGGGGTGCAGCTCGTCGAAGTGCCGGTAGACGGCCGGGGTGGACAGCCCGTCCCGGGACGGTACGGCGACCCACCACCAGGTGCCGGTGTCGGTCAGCGCCTCGACCAGCTCGCCGCGGCCGGTGCCGAGGGCCGAGCCGCCGACCAGCGCGAACGGGACGTCGCTGCCGAGGTCGGCCGCGATCCGCAGCAGGTCCTCGTCGGAGGTGTCGACCCCCCACAGCCGGTCCAGCGCGACCAGCGCGGCGGCGGCGTCGGCGGAGCCCCCCGCCATCCCGCCCGCGACCGGGATCGACTTCGCGACGTGCACCGAGCCCGTCGGCTCGATGCCGTGGTGGCGCGCCAGCAGCCGTGCCGCGCGGGTGACGATGTTGTCCTCGACGGTGGGCAGCGCGATGCCGCCCATCCAGTCCGGCACCTCGACCTCGACCGACCAGGTCTCGGCCTCGCGGACGGTGAGATCGTCGTGCAGGCCGACGGCCTGGTAGACGGTCAGCAACGGGTGGTACCCGTCCTCGCGCGGGGCGCCGACGCCGAGGTGGAGGTTGATCTTCGCGGGCGCCCGGACGGTGCGCTCGCTCACCCCGCGGTCCTTCCCTGCAGCCCCTCGGCGATGCGGGCGAAGTCCTCGACGCGCAGCGCCTCGCCCCGGGTCAGCGGGTCGACGTCCGCGGCGGTCAGGGCCGCGTCGACGACCTCGCTCGGCGCCAGGGCGCGCAGCACCCCGCGCAGCGCCTTGCGCCGGTGGGCGAACGCGGCGTCGACGACCGCGAACACCTCCTCCCGGGTGGCGGTCGTCTCCGGGGGCTCGCGCCGGGTCCAGGCGACCAGGCCGGAGTCGACGTTCGGCGCGGGCCAGAAGACGTTGCGGCCGATCGCGCCGGCGCGCCGTACGTCGGCGTACCAGGCGGCCTTGACCGACGGGACGCCGTACACCTTGGAGCCGGGGGCGGCGGCGAGCCGGTCGGCGACCTCCGCCTGCACCATCACCAGGCCCCGCTCCAGCGACGGCAGCAGCGCGAGCAGGTGCAGCAGGACGGGGACCGACACGTTGTACGGGAGGTTGGCCACCAGGGCCGTCGGCGCCGGCCCCGGGACCTCGCTCACCCGCATCGCGTCGGCGAGCACCACCTCGAAGCGGTCGGCCTGGTCGGGGGCGAACTCGGCGATGGTGGCCGGCAGGCGCGCCGCGAGCACGTCGTCGATCTCGAGCGCGACCACCCGGTGGGCGACCTCCAGCAGCGCCAGCGTCAGCGAGCCCAGGCCGGGGCCGACCTCGACGACGACGTCCTCGGGGCCGATGCCCGACTCGCGCACGATGCGGCGGACGGTGTTGGCGTCGATGACGAAGTTCTGGCCGCGCTGCTTGGTGGGGCGCAGGTCGAGCTCGGCGGCGAGCGAACGCACCTCCGCCGGCCCCAGCAGACGGGGACCGGCGGAGGTGGACATGCGGTGAAGGCTAGTCGGCAGGGTGTCTCCCCTAGCGCGGCAGGCCGAGCTTGGAGGCGCAGCCCGGCCACGGGCCGTAGCCGCCGGAGGCGTCGCGGAGCTTGGTCGCGACGGCGATCTGGGTCTCGCGGCTGGCATTGCTGGGCAGGCCGGTGCCGCCGTACGACTGCCAGGTGCCGAGGTTGAACTGCAGGCCGCCGTAGTAGCCGTTGCCGGTGTTGATCGCCCAGTTGCCGCCGGACTCGCACTGGGCGAGCCGGTCCCAGACGGTGTTGCCGCCGGAGAAGTCGGGCGCGGCCGGCTCGGGCTTCTCCTTGGTGCCGACCTCGACGACCTTGTCGACGGGCTTGCGGAGCACCCGCTGGCGGACCACGGAGCGCTCGGTGAGCTCGCCGTTGCGGAAGACCAGCCGGTAGACGACGTCGCGAGCACCGGCGCGGCCCTCGCGGACCACCGTCTCCTCGCCCTCGAACGCCTCGTCGTCGTCACGCTTGACGGTGTCGTAGGACAGGGACTCGCCGGCGACCTTGCGGTTCGCCACCCGGATGTCGGTGAAGACCACCCGGTCGCCGTCCTCGAGCGGACGGTCGACGGCGGGCTTCACGCGGTCGTGCTCCTCGACCTCGACGCCGAGCTGCTGGAGCGCCTCGCCGACGGTCAGCGCCAGGACGGTGCGCTCGCGGACCTTGCGGTCGGCGATCTTGACCTGGACGGTCTTGGGGGTGACCACGTCGACCGCGAGGCCCTCGCGGCCGATGGTGGCGCTCCGGCTGCTGGACAGGCGGGCGCCGCCGTACGACTGGCCGAGCTCGCCGAAGGCGTCGGAGACCTCGGTGGAGGTGACCCAGTGGGTCTGCTCCTCGCCGTCGACGTTCAGCGTCAGCGGCCGGCCGTACTTGACGTTGATGCGGCTGCCGTCGGCGACCGACTCGTCGAGGTCGGGGGCGACCAGGTCGTGCTCGCCGACCTCGATGCCCTCCGACTCCAGCACGTCCCCGACGGTGTCGGCCATGGCGCTGACCTCGCGGTCCTGGCCGTCGACCGAGACCGTGACCGTGGTGCTGAGCGCGCGGTAGCCGAGCGCGCTGCCGGCGACGGCGAGGACCACGACGGACGACAGGGCCACCAGGGCGATCCTGCTGCGGGTGAGTCGCGTGAGCGCGTCACGCACGCGGTTCGTGCTGGGGCTGCTGGGTGTGGAAGCCACACTTCTCCAATGTCGTGCGTCCCGGTCCTCGGGGGCCGGCGCTCCGCGCACACGGCCTCACCCTGAGGGTGAGGATGGCTCGCGGGAGGGGTGCTGCTCGGGCCGTCGTGGCCCCGTCGCGCCGACCGGATCAGTCCCGATCCCGGCCTTCTGTCCGTCCAGAAGAACAAAGGCGGCCACCGGAAATCAAACCCTCGGACCACCCTGTGGGCACCGACACGTAGTCACACCGGTGTCACCACGGCCCGCCGAAGGCCCGTTCCGTGGTGCTGTCGAGGGCCGCGCAGAGGGTCTCCAGGTCGTCGCCGCGGACCTCCGCCATCGCCCGCACGGTGAGCGGGACGAGGTACGACGCGTTGGTTCGGCCGCGGTGCGGCGTGGGCGTGAGGTACGGCGCGTCGGTCTCCACCAGGACCCGGTCGAGGGGCGTGATCGCCAGCGCGTCGCGCAGCGGCTGGGCGTTCTTGAACGTGACGGTGCCCGCGAAGCTGAGGTGGGCGCCCCGGTCGAGGCACGCCCGCGCGAACTCCGCGTCCCCGGAGAAGCAGTGCATCACCCAGCGCTCGGGCGCCCCCTCCTCGTCGAGGACCTGGAGCACCTCGGCGTGCGAGTCGCGGTCGTGGATGACCAGGGTCTTGTCGAGCCGCTTGGCGAGGTCGATGTGGCGCCGGAACGACTCCACCTGCACCGCTCGGCCCTCCTCGCCGGTGCGGAAGTGGTCGAGCCCGGTCTCCCCCACCGCGCGCACCTTGTCGTGCGCGCCGGCGAGCGCCTCGATCTCGGCCATCGCCTCGTCGAGGCCGACCCCCTGCTCGACCAGCCGGGGAGCCTCGTTCGGGTGCAGCGCGACCCCGGCCACCAGCGCGCCGTACGACGCCGCGGCCTGGACCGCCCAGCGCGCCCCCGGCAGGTCGCAGCCGATCTGCACGATCCGGGCCACCCCCACCGACGCCGCGAGCGCGATCGCCTCGTCGACGGCCAGTGGCCCGTCGTCGCCGTGCCGGGCGATGTCGAGGTGGCAGTGGTTGTCCACCACCGGCAGCGGCAGCGGCTCGGGGACGGGCGGGCGCTCGGTGGTCACCGGGTGATCCTGCCAGGGGTGGTCACCGGGGCTGCAGGTTCATCACGGTATGCAGACGAGTTGTCACCTCCCATGGCGTACCCGCCGTGGGAGGTGCCGGCTCGTCTGCATACCGTGATGAATCCGCAGCGGCTCCGGCTCAGCCCGCCACCGACCCCGCCGCCCGCGCCAGGATCGCGTCGGCGAGCGCCTGGGGAGCGTGGGTGGGGATCCAGTGGCTGACGCCGTCCAGCACGACCAGGTCGTACGGCGCCTCGACGTGGTCGGCGCAGCCGTCGACGCCGGGGCGCGCGATCGCGGTGTCCTCGGTGCTCCACACCAGGGTGGTGGGGACCCGGACGCGACCGCCCATGCCGCGACCGCGGGAGAGCGGGAGGGCGCGGTACCAGGCGAGGGCGCCCGGGAGCGCGCCGTACTCCACGATCTCGGAGCGGAAGCGGGCCACCTCGTCGCGGGTCATGCCGCTGCGGCGCAGGCCCTGGTCGATCGGGCCGCCGGGCAGACGGGCGAGGCCCTCGACGACGAACGGGAGCTGGAACAGGCCCATGTACCAGCTGCGCAGGCCCTGCCGCGTGGTCTTGATCGCCCGCACGAACGCCGCCGGGTGCGGGACCGAGACCGCCGTCCAGCTCGTGACGAGCTCGGGGTGCCGGGCGGCGACCGACCAGCCGACGTTGGCGCCCCAGTCGTGGCCGACGAGGTGCACCGGCCGGCCGATCCGCTCGATCAGGGCGACGACGTCGGCGACCAGCTCGGGCACGGTGTACGACGACCTGCCGCCGGGCCGCGCACCCGGCGAGTAGCCGCGCTGGTCGGGCGCGTAGGTGCGCATCCCCCGCGCGTGCAGCAGCGGCGCCACCTCGCGCCAGCAGGTCGCGCGCTCGGGGAAGCCGTGCAGCAGCACCACCGGGGCGCCGTCCTCGGGACCCGCGTCGGTGACATCGAAGGTCAGCCCGTCGCGCTCGAACGCGTCGATCCTCACGACCTGTGCACCAGGTCGTAGACCTCGCGCTTCGGCACCCCGGCCAGCCGGGCCACCTCGGCGATCGCCTCCTTGCGGGTCATCCCGTCCTCCTCGCGCTCCGCCACCGCGGCCCGCAGGCCCGCCGGGTCGGTGGCGATCTCGGCGCCGGGGACCGCGCCGGCGACGACGATGGTCACCTCGCCCCGTACCCCGTCGGCGGCCCACGACACGAGCTCGGTCAGCGGCCCGCGCCGTACCTCCTCGTGGGTCTTGGTCAGCTCGCGGCAGACCGCCGCGGGTCGGTCGTCACCGAACGCCGACGCCATCGCCTCCAGCGCGGCCTCGGTGCGGTGCGGCGCCTCGAAGAAGACCATCGTCCGCTCCTCGCGCGCCAGCGACTGCAGCCGCCGCGACCGCTCCCCCGCCTTGCGCGGCAGGAAGCCCTCGAAGCAGAACCGGTCGACCGGCAGCCCGCTGACCGCCAGCGCGGTCAGCACGGCACTGGGGCCGGGGACGGCGGTGACGGGTACGTCGTGCTCGACCGCGGCCGCGACGAGCCGGTACCCCGGGTCGGACACGCTCGGCATCCCCGCGTCGGTCACCAGCAGCACCCGCTCGCCGGCCAGCAGCGCCTCCAGCAGCACGGGGGTGCGGGCCGTCTCGTTGCCCTCGAAGTACGACACGACCCGCCCGGTCACACTCACGTCCAGGTCGGTCGTCAGCCGCTTGAGCCGCCGGGTGTCCTCGGCCGCGACGACGTCCGCCGTCGCGAGCTCCTCGGCCAGCCGGGGCGGCGCGTCGCCCACCCGTCCGATCGGCGTTGCCGCGAGCACCAGGACGCCGGTCATGCGGCCGATCATGTCAGGCCCGGCACCCACCCCCGCCGACCCGGCGCGAGTTCGCGCCGGGTCGGCGGTGAACTGGCGCCGGGTCGGCGGGTGGGACGTAGAGTTCGCGCGTGCCGACGTCCGCCCCGACCCCTGCGCGCGAGCGCGACGTCACGGGGCTCGTCGTACCGACGGCGTGGCAGCGGGCGCGGGCGCGGGTCGGCAGCGAGGACCCGCTGATCGGCTGGTCGGCGAGCATCGGGGTGGCGCTGCTGGCGCTGTTCCTGCGGCTGTGGAAGCTGGGCTCGCCGCGGGAGTTCGAGTTCGACGAGACCTACTACGCCAAGGACGCGTGGTCGCTGCTGCACCACGGCTACGTCCAGTCGTACGCCGACGACGCCAACGAGCAGATCCTCGCGGGGAACACCTCGGGCCAGTGGACCGGCGACCCGTCGATGGTCGTGCACCCCGAGGCCGGGAAGTGGCTGATCGCGCTCGGCGAGAAGGCGTTCGGCATGGACCCGTTCGGCTGGCGGGTCTCCGCGGCCGTGGCGGGCGCGCTGATGGTGCTGGTCATGTGCCGGCTGGTACGACGCATGACCGGGTCCACCCTGCTGGGCTGCACCGCCGGACTGCTGCTCAGCCTCGACGGCCTGCACTTCGTGCTGTCCCGGCTGGCCCTGCTCGACATCTTCCTGGCCTTCTTCACGCTGTGCGCCATCGCCTGCCTGGTCAACGACCGCGACTGGTTCCGCGCGCGCCTGGCGCGCGAGGTCGACGAGCCGGTGACCGAGGGCTGGGGGCCGGTCCGCGCGCTGCTCTGGCGGCCCTGGCTGCTGGTCGGCGGCCTCTGCTTCGGCCTGGCCATCGGCACCAAGTGGACGGCGCTCTACCCGCTCGCGGCGTTCGGCATCCTGGTCTGGCTGTGGAGCGCCGGAGCCCGCCGTACCTTCGGCGTGCGCCGGGCGGTGCTCCGCTCGGCGGTGGTCGACGGGCTGCCGGCGTTCGGCTACCTCGTGGTCGTGGGCCTGATCGTGTACGTCGCCACCTGGACCGGCTGGCTGGTGCACGCGGACGAGTACGAGGAGCACCTCTCCAACACCCAGTACACGACGTTCGTCAGCGGTCACTGCGACGGCGAGAACTTCGTCGTCGACGAGAAGGACGACGGCAGGCAGTGGCCCTCGGCGGCCGAGCCGGACGCGCGCGGGCTCGCGGAGGTCGAGCAGTCGCTGCGGTCGCTGTGGAGCTACCACCGTGACGTGTACACGTTCCACACCCACTTCCTGAACTGCAGCACCCACACCTACGCCTCGAAGCCGTCGGGCTGGCTGCTGCTGAACCGGCCCGTCGGCGTCGCCGCCGACACCGGCATCGAACCCGGCACCCGTGGCTGCGACGCCCCCGCCGACAGCGACTGCCTGCGCCAGGTGCTGCTGATCGGCACCCCCACCATCTGGTGGGGCGGCATCCTCGCGCTGCTCTTCGCCGTCGTCGCCTGGGTCGGGCAGCGGGACTGGCGCTTCGGCGTCGCCGTCGTCGGTACGGCGTCCACCTGGCTGCCCTGGCTGCTGTACGACGACCGCCCGATCTTCCTGTTCTACATGGTCGTGACGCTGCCGTTCGTCGTCCTGGCGCTGACCCTGACGATGGGACGGCTGATCGGGCCGGACCGAGAACCCACCGCCCGCCGTACCTTCGGCGTGATCGTGTCGGGCTCGTTCGTCGTCCTGACCCTGCTGAACTTCGCGTGGTTCTGGCCGATCTTCACCAACGGCCTGCTCACCCATGCCGAGTGGCTGAACCGGGTCTGGTTCTCGCGCTGGATCTGAGCCCGGTGACCCGGCTGGGTACCGAGGACGCATGGACCTCGCCCGCCGCCTGACCGTGACCCTCGCCGAGATCTTCTGCATCGTCGGCACGCTCGTCGGGACGGGGGTGATCGGTACCCGGGTGGCGGAGTCGTCGGGCGGCGCGCTGTCGGCCGACGCCACGCTGCTCGCTCCCGCCGGGACGGCGTTCTCGATCTGGTCGGTGATCTACGCCGGGCTGGCGGCGTACACGGTGTGGCAGTGGCTGCCGGGCAACGGCACCGACGAGCGCGCCCGCGCGACGGGGTGGCTGGCCGCGGCGTCGATGGTGCTCAACGCGACCTGGCTCCTGGTCACCCAGGCGGGCTGGATCTGGGTCAGCGTGCTGGTGATCCTCGCGCTGCTCGCGACCCTGGTCGCGCTGATCGCCCGGCTCTCGCGCCTGCCCGCGCGGGGGCTCGTCGACCGGCTGGTCGTCGACGGCACCTTCGGGCTCTACCTCGGTTGGGTCGCCGTGGCCACCTGCGCCAACACCGCCGCCGCCCTCGCCGTGGACGTCAGCGTGAGCCGGGCGGTCGCCGAGATCGGGGCGGTCGCCGCGGTCGCGCTGGTGCTCGTGGGAGGCGCCTGGCTCGCCATGCGGTACGGCGGCCGCTGGGCCGTCGCCCTCGCCAGCACCTGGGGCCTCGTCTGGATCGCGGTCGGTCGGCTCGGCGACTCCCCCGAGTCCGTCGTGACCGCCGTCGCGGCCCTGGTCGGTGCGGTGGCGATGATCCTGCTCGTCGCCCGGCAGCGAGGCCCTACGCTCACCGCGTGACCAGCTTCGTCCCCGGGTGGGACTCCCTTCCGCAGCCCCTGCAGGACTTCTGGACCGAACGGCACCTGTGCAGCCTCACCACGCTGCGGCCCGACGGCCGGCCCCACGTCGTACCCGTCGGCACGGCGATCGACCCCGAGCTCGGCTGCGCCTGGGTGATCACCCGCGCGGGCTCGCGCAAGGTGCGCAACCTGGAGGGCAACCCGCTGGTCGCGGTGTGCCAGGTCGACGGCGGCCGCTGGTCGACGATCGAGGGCCGCGCCACCCTGCACGACGACCCCGAGAGCGTCGCCCGCGCCGTCGAGCGGTACGCCGCCCGCTACCGGCAGCCGCAGGAGAACCCGACCCGCGTCGCGATCCGGATCGAGGTCGACCGGTTCGTCTTCGGCCCGGGCCTGCTCCCCTCCTGACCCGAAATCGCCGACCCGGCGCGAGTTCGCGCCGGGTCGGCACCAAACTCACGCCGGGTCGGCGTGCTTGAGGGTCAGGCGGCTGCTGCCTCGCGCTCCTCCAGGGCCTCGGTGAGCATGGCGACGAGGGCCTCCAGCTGGATGTCGGCGGAGGAGCCGATCTCCTCGTCGGAACCGTCGAGCGCGCGGGCGGCGAGGCCGGCCTTGCTGTCGATGAGCTCGGCGATCTTGGTGTCGACGGTCTGCGAGGCGATGATCCGCCAGGCGGTGACCGGGGTGTCCTGGCCGATCCGGTGGATCCGGTCGATCGCCTGGGTCTGCTCGGCGTCGGTCCAGGAGAGCTCGGCGAGCACCAGGTTGGAGGCGACCTGGAGGTTCAGGCCGACGCCCGCCGCGGTGAGCGAGCAGACCACGACCGCGACCTCGGGGTCGTTGACGAAGACGTCGATGTTCTTCTGCCGGGTGCGCGGGGTCTGGTCGCCGCGGATCGAGGAGTACTTCAGGCCGCGGCGCTCGAAGGTCTCCTCGGCGACGTCCATGACGTCGACGTGCTTGGCGAAGAAGACGACCTTGCCGACGTTGCGCGCCAGCTGGGCGGTGTAGTCGGCGGCGAGCCCGGCCTTGGCCTGGCCGATGCGGCGCATCATGCCGAAGACGTTCTCGCCGGTGGAGGTCGTGGTGGTGTCCTCGCGCTCCCAGGTGGCGACCCGGCGTACCAGCTCGTGGTCGATGCCGTCGACGACCTTGCCCGAGGTACGGGTGGCGAGCGCGGTGTCGTAGCGCTCCACCAGGCGGCGGGCCAGCTCGCGCTCGGCCGCGCGGATCGAGCGGCCCATCTCGCCCTCGAGCTCGACCGGCAGGTCGGCGACCCGGCGGGCCGGGATGTCGGCGGCCACGTCGACCTTGCGGCGCCGGACGATGCCCATCTCGATCACCCGAGCACGGGCGGCGGGGTAGAACGCGGGGTCGGCCGGGGTCAGCCCGGTCTCCTCGAGCTTGTCCATCAGCTCGCGCCGCGGCTTCTTGTCGTCGATCCAGCCGAGGAACTCCCAGATCGCCTGGAAGTCCTCGATGTCGTTGATCAGCGGCGTGCCGGTGAGCGCCATCAGCAGCGGCCGGGCGGCACGGGCGCGGATCTTCTCGGACAGGTGCAGCACGTGCTGGGAGCGCTGCGAGCCCTTGTTCTTGATGAAGTGGGCCTCGTCGACGACCATCCCGCGGAACCCGTGGTCGCTCATCCAGCCGACGTGGCGGTCCAGGATCTCGTAGTTGACCACCACGATGTCGGCGAAGCCGTCGATGTCGTGGCCGTCCCCGTGGATCACCGTGACGGCCCGCTCGGGCGTCCACAGCGCCGCCTCGCGCGCCCAGTTGGTCTTGACGACGTTGGGGACGACGACCAGCAGCGGGTACGCCTCGGCGGCGCGCGCGGCGAGCAGCGCCTGGGCCGTCTTGCCGAGGCCGGGCTCGTCGGCGAGCAGGTACGTCCGGTGCCCGTCGGCCGCGGAGGCGACCAGCTCGCCCTGGTGCTTCATCAGCTCCAGGCCGGGCGGCAGCCGCATCGGCTGCGGGTCGGGCAGGGTCATCGAGGACGACGCACCCCCCTGCTCGAAGGAGCGGAACAGCGGTCCGAGCAGCTCCCAGGACGCGAGCCGGCGCGGGCCGTCGTACCGCGGGACGACGGTGAAGTCGGGGACCAGGAACGGGTTGGAGAGCTGGCGCTGGCGCACCGAGACCGGTACGACGCGGCGGGTGGCCGGCACCCCGAGCGGGTCCGGCTCCGGCTCGGGCTCCGGCTCGGGCTCCGGCTCGGAGCCGGCGGCGCGCAGCATCTCGTTCTTCAGCTCCCGCGCGGCGTCGGACATGGTGGCGTCCTCGGCGAGCAGGGCGAGCATCGAGGTGTCGCGGGCGGCGGTCTTGGCCAGGATCGTGGCGATCCCGTCGAGGCGCTTGAGCTCCTCGCCCCGCTGGGACTCGGTGAGCTCGGTGTCGGCCTTGAGGCGCTGGCGCTCCTCGCGCACCAGGAGCGCCACGACCTGGAACTTGGTCCGGGTGGACCCGTCCACGCGACCCCGCTGCACGGCGGTCTCCACCTCGCGCACGGCGCGGGCGAGCACCGGGATGATGCCCTCGTTGTCCAGCGCGCGAGCGCGCTGGCGTGCCGCCGGACGGCGAGCGCCGTTCTGACGCTGGCCTCGTCGAGCCACAGACCCCTCCTCGGTGCCGGACGACCCGTCCGGCCTGGTGACGCGGTCACACCCTCGGCCCCGGCAGCAGACGACAGAGCCGGGCCGGCGCCACGGACGCGCGGGACCGGCCGGAGGTGCATGGGACGGTGGACCGGCAACGCCGATCGGACAGCCGAGGACGCGGGCCACCTCTTCCTGCCGTCGAGGGTACCAACGCGTGCCGCCGGCCACCCAACCGGTGGACTCAGGCCAGCAGATGCAGTCCGGCGAGCGCGCCGACCGCGCCGACCGCGAGCAGCGCCTGCAGGAGGGTCAGGACCCGCAGCCCGGTGTCGTCGGGCGGTCCGCCGGGCCGCGGCCGGCGCAGCTCGCGGAGCAGGTCGAGCCCCCAGGTCACCAGCACCCCCAGGGCCAGCCCCGCCACCGCCGCCGCGGTCGTCCAGTAGCGCGACCCGGCCATGTGCACGAACGGCTGGAACAGCAGGCCGCCGAGGGCGACCTTGACCAGCAGCACCTGGACCTGCCGGTCGCGCGGCCCCCGCGAGACGAGCAACAGGGCGAGGACGACCACGATCGTGCCGAGTGTGAAGAACCGGTCGGTCACGTCCCGGGACTCCTCCTCGAACCGGTCCGCCTCCTTGTCGTACGGCAGATAGTCCAGGTAGAAGGCGGGGTCGGTGCGGTAGCGCTCGAGGTTCTCCAGCACGTCCCCGGCATAGCTGTGCAGCGTGACGTCGCGGCGGGCGTACGCCGACATCTGCTCCTGGATCTCCAGCTCGCTGCGCCCGGTCGCGCGGGCCACCTCGCGGGAGTACTGCACCGGGTTGAACCAGATCGTCCCGGCGGGGTCGCACGGACCGAAGCAGAACTCGTCGCGGTCGCCGAAGGTGTTCGCCAGCGCGAGCGGAACGGAGGTGGTGGTCACGACCCGGCCGCCGAGCGAGGCCGAGGCCAGCAGCGACCAGGGCAGCAGCACCGACACGAAGACCACGACCCCGGCGAGGACCGCGAGCACCGCCCGGCGGCGCTCGCGGCCCCGGAACGCCCAGAGCGCCGTCGCGCCGGCGAGCAGGCCGAGGGTCACCAGCGCGGGCATCATGCTGGAGCGCAGGTAGAGCGCCGCCACGGCCCAGCCGGCCAGCCCCGCGACCTGCCGCACCGTCGGGACGGAGCCGGCGGCGACGACCCGGGCCAGCTCCACGGCGCGGAGCAGGACCACCACCAGCACCAGGCCGGCGTTGAGGTCGCCCCACGCGGCGACCCCGAACAGCGCGAAGGCCGGGATCAGTCCCGGGAGCACCGCGAAGCACAGCGCGGCGGCCGGCCCGAGTACTCGGCGTACCTGCCACGCGGCGTAGAGGAAGAGCGCGGTCGAGACCAGGCCGAGGTAGCCGCGGACCGACTCCATCGACGCGTCCGGCAGTACCAGGAACAGCGGGGTCAGCAGCAGCGACATGCCCGGCATGAACCAGCCGTTGCCGACCACGTTGCGCTCCAGGTCCGCGCCGTCGACCGGCCCGAACGAGCCCAGGTCGCGCAGCGCGTTGGACAGCGAGCGGGCCGCGTCGAGGTACGCCTTCTCGTCGCCGACCGGGTCGGCGCCCGAGCTGTGCCGGAACATCAGCACCTGGAGCAGCACGTGCGCGCCGAGCAGCACCACCAGCACCCAGTCGGCCCGGCCGATCCGGAACCGGGGCGGCCTCACGGGAACTCCCGCGGCTTCGGCGGGAAGCGCTTGGTGGAGTACGGGTCCGCGCACACCGGGTCCGTGGACGACAGGGGCGTCGACGGCAGGTGGAGCACCACCGTCCCTCGGACGACGGAGTCCTCCGGGCGGTCGGGCAGCTCGCTCACCGTCGCGGTGACGGAGTGTGCGCCCTTCGCCCAGGCCAGCGGGCCGGCGGGCTCGTAGCCCGCCGCCCGCAGGGACCGGTCCAGCGCGGCCTCGAGATCGGCGGTGCTCAGCTCGTCCCACTGCAGGACCACCCGCCGTCGTACGCCGCCGCCCGTGGGCAGGTCGCGGTCGCTGCGGACCTGGTAGGGGAAGTCGAGCTCGATGCCGTCGGCGAGCGGGTAGCAGCCGTTGGTCAGCGCGTCCGGCCCCAGCAGCGGCCGGTAGGTCCCGATCGGCTCGGCCCGCCCGAAGGCACCGCTGACCACGACCAGCACGAGCGCTGCGCCGCCCAGCGCGAGGCGGATCAGGGTCGGACGACGCATCGGTTGCCCCCGGTGATCGGCTGGTGATCGGCTCCCGAGCGGGAAGGTCCTGGTCCGGCGTGGTGGTCGGGCGCCAATGTAGTCGAATGCCGGGTCCGAGCCGGGCGGCTGTAGGTTCGCCGGGTGTCCGACAGCCGCCCCCGCCGTACCTTCGCGGTGATCAGCCACCCCGATGCCGGAAAGTCCACCCTGACCGAGGCGTTGGCGCTGCACGCCCGCGTCATCACCGAGGCCGGCGCCGTGCACGGCAAGGGCGGGCGCCGCGCCACCGTGTCCGACTGGATGGAGATGGAGAAGGCCCGCGGCATCTCCATCACCTCGGCCGCGCTGCAGTTCGTCTACCGCGACCACGTCATCAACCTGGTCGACACCCCCGGCCACAGCGACTTCTCCGAAGACACCTACCGGGTGCTCTCGGCCGTCGACTCCGCCGTGATGCTGGTCGACGCTGGCAAGGGGCTCGAGCCGCAGACCCTGAAGCTGTTCAAGGTCTGCGCGATGCGCGGCATCCCGGTCATCACCGTCATCAACAAGTGGGACCGTCCCGGCCTGGCGGCCCTGGAGCTGATGGACCTGATCGAGCAGCAGATCAAACTGCGCCCCACCCCGCTGACCTGGCCGGTCGGCGAGGCCGGCGACTTCCGCGGCGTCCTGGACCGGCGTACCGGCGAGTTCGTGAAGTACACCCGCACCGCCGGCGGCGCCACCCGCGCCCCGGAGAAGCGGATGCCGGCGACCGAGGTCGACGCCGACGACCTCCCGGTCTGGCAGGACGCCGTCGAGGAGCACGAGCTGCTCGGCGCGGACGACGCCGACCACGACCAGGAGCGGTTCCTGGCCGGCGAGACGACGCCCGTCATGTTCGCCTCCGCCCTGCAGAACTTCGGCGTCGCGCAGCTGCTCGACCTGCTGCTCGACCTGGCCCCCGCCCCCGGCCCGACGCCGGGCGTCGACGGTTCGGTACGCCGGGTCGAGGACGAGTTCAGCGCCTTCGTCTTCAAGGTCCAGTCCGGCATGAACGCCGCGCACCGCGACCGGCTCGCCTACGCGCGCGTCGTCTCCGGCGACTTCGAGCGCGGCATGGTCGTCACTCATGCCTCGACGGGGCGGCCATTCGCGACCAAGTACGCCCAGGCCGTCTTCGGCCGCGAGCTGTCCTCGATCGAGCACGCCTCCCCCGGCGACATCATCGGCCTCGTCAACGCCCAGTCGCTCCGCGTCGGCGACACCGTGTACGTCGGCGACCCCATCGAGTACCCGCCCGTCCCGACCTTCGCCCCCGAGCACTTCATGACCGCCACGGCCGCGGACATCGGGCGGTTCAAGCAGTTCCGCAAGGGCATCGAGCAGCTCGACCAGGAGGGCGTCGTCCAGGTGCTCCGCTCCGACCTGCGGGGCGACCAGAGCCCGGTCCTCGCCGCCGTCGGGCCGATGCAGTTCGAGGTCGTCCAGGAGCGGATGACCAACGAGTTCAACTCCCCGATCCGGCTCTCCCGGATTGACTACTCCGTGGCCCGTCGTACCGATGCCGAGGGGGCGGTCGCCCTGGCCGGCAAGCGCGGCACCGAGGTGCTGCAGCGCTCGGACGGCACCTACCTCGCGCTCTTCGTCGACCAGTGGCGGGCGACGGCCACCGCGCGCGACAACCCCGACGTACTGCTCGAGGCGCTGCCCGCCGGCGGCGCCTGAGCCGCCGCCTCCCCTCCGACCCCGCGGATCCTTCGACCGCGGGGTTGATCTCGTTGCGCCCCTCGGGTATATAAAACCTGCAACCGCTGATATAGGTCTGGCGGGCTTACGCAGACCGCCGGCCGCGACGAGAGGACCAGGAGGACACCATGCTGCTGCGCACCACCGACCCCTTCCGCGACTTCGACCGCCTCACCCAGCAGCTGCTCGGGACGACCAACCGGCCCGCCGTGATGCCGATGGACGCCTGGCGCGAGGGCGACCGTTTCGTCGTCGAGTTCGACCTGCCGGGCGTCAGCCCGGAGAGCATCGACCTCGACGTCGAGCGCAACGTGCTCACCGTCCGCGCCGAGCGGGTCGCCCGCAACGGCGACTGGCAGGTGCTGGCCAGCGAGCGCACCCGCGGCGCCTTCAGCCGCCAGCTCGTGCTCGGCGACAACCTCGATCTCGAGCGGATCGACGCGAGCTACCACGACGGCGTGCTCCGGCTGCTGATCCCGGTGGCCGAGAAGGCCAAGCCGCGCAAGATCGAGGTGACCACGGAGCGCCGCGACCCCGCCGCGATCGAGAGCTGACCGGCGCCGGCCGATCTCTCCGCAGGGCCGCCCGGGCGATCGCCTCGGGCGGCCCTTGCGCGTCGTCACCACCCGGCCCATCGGCCCGCTGAGCGGGACGGCACTCGCCGGACCACACCGGCGCTGCGAGTTTTGCCAGGTGAACAAACTCTGGCGGATGCCGTGAGCCGACGCGGCCCGCGCGCCGACCTCGACGTCCGGGCCGTGGTGCTCGACGTCGCCGAGCGCATGTTCGGCACCCAGGGACCCGAGGCCGTCTCGCTGCGCGCGGTCGCGCGCGAGGCCGGGGTCGCCCCGGCGGCCGTCAGCCACCACTTCCCCGGCAAGACCGCCCTGATCGCGGCCGTGGTCGCCCGTCGCTCCCCGGCCGTCTCGTCCGGGATCCGCGCCGGCCTGCAGCCGCTCCTCGACGCGGGCGAGGTCCCGGTGAGGGCTCTCGTCGACGCGGTCCTGCGCCCGCTGGTCGGCGTCCTCGCCGACGACCCCGTCGGCGGCCTGAGCTGGCTGAAGGTGCTCGTCCGCCTCGCCCTGGACGACGACCCGCTCTTCGCCGAGACCCTGCACGGCGAACCCGGCCTCGACGAGCTGTTCAGCCGGGTCGCGGCCCGGGCGCTGCCCGACCACGCCGACGCCGACGTACGGCGCCGCACCGGCATCGCGATGCTCACCATGCTCACCGCACTCTCCGGCGCCGACCTCCGCGGCTACGGCCGTCCTCTCGGCGCGGCCGGCCTCGACCCGGCCTGGGTCGAGCAGCTGGCGCTGTTCACCAGCGCCGGGCTCACCGCCACCTCCCGCCCTCGACCGACCGGCCCGACAGGAGACCCCGCATGACCGACCGCACCGACGAGCTCGACACCCTGCTGGCCAAGCAGGCCATCGCGGAGGCGCTGGCGGCGTACTGCCGGGGCGTCGACCTGGTCGACGGCGACCTGGCCCGCTCCGTCTTCCACGCCGACGCCGTGGCCGACTACGGCGCGATGTTCTCCGGGACCGGCTACGAGTTCGTGGCCTTCATCGAGCAGGTGCACCCGGCGATGGAGGCGCACCACCACCAGATCGGGAACATCACGGTGACGGTGGACGGCGACCACGCCGGCAGCGAGTGCTACGTCACCGTGCACCTGCGCTCGCGCACGCCCGACGGGGTGCTGCAGGACACCCGCTCCTGCGGCCGGTACGTCGACCGCTGGGAGCGCCGGGACGACACCTGGCGGATCCGGCACCGCCGCTACCTGCACCACCTCGACGAGAGCACCCCGGTCACCTCGCCCGGCTTCCCCACGACCGGCCGGCGCGACCGCGAGGACCCGAGCTACGCCGTACTCGCCGATCCGAGCGGGTCCGGTCGATGAGCGCGACGATGCGGGCGGTCACCCTGCGCGCGGGACGCCTGGAGCTGAAGGAGGTGCCGCGACCCGTCCCCGGCCCGGGCCAGCTGCTGGTGCGCACGCTCGCCTGCGCGATCTGCGCCTCCGACCACCACTACGTGGACCATCCCGAGGTGGCCCGCGACGACCGGTCGGGGATGCGGGTGCACGCCCCGGACGAGGACGTGATCATGGGCCACGAGTTCTGCGCCGAGGTCGTGGCCTACGGCCCGGACACCCGGCAGGAGTGGCCGGTCGGCACCCGGGTCACCTCGACGCCGGCGCTGTTCGTCGACGGCGGCCTGCGGATCATCGGCATGGCGCCCGACGCTCCCGGCGGGTTCGGGGAGTACCTGCTGCTGAGCGAGGGCTTCGTCGTACCCCTGCCCGACGACCTGGCCCCGGAGCGGCTCGCACTGATCGACGCCATGGCCGTGGGCTGGTACTACACCCGCGTCGGGGTCGCCGTCGCCGGCGCGGTGCCGCTCGTCGTGGGGCTCGGCGCGATCGGCCAGTCCGTGGTCGTCTCGCTGAAGCAGCGCGGCGTCGGCCCGATCGTGGCGTCCGATTTCTCCGCCCGGCGCCGCGAGATGGCGCTGCGACTGGGCGCGGACGTCGTCGTCGACCCCGCGACCGAGTCGGTCTGGGACGCCTGGCGACGCGCGGCCTGGGGTGCGCCGGACGAGGTCCACGACCGGATCGCCCTGTCGGGCCTCGCGCCGTGCGTCGCCTACGAGTGCGTCGGCGCCTCGGGCGTGCTGGCCGACATCGTCGAGAACTGCCCGGTCGGCACCCGGGTCCTGAGCGCGGGCGGGGCCGGCAGCGACACCATCCCCTCCGCCACCGCGCACCTGAAGGGAGTCAACCTCCAGTTCGGCGGCGGCCCGGCCATCACCGACTGGCTCGAGATGGCCGAGCTCGTCGCCACCGGCCGGGTCGACCCCTCGCCCCTGGTCGGCGAGACGGTCGGCCTCGACGGGCTCGCCGACGCCATCGACCGGGCCCGCTCGCCCGAAGGTCCGATGCGGATCGTCTGGGTGGCGGACTCCTAGACCACGCCACCCTCGAGGACCGTCACCTGTCGGCGGGCGCCTGCGAGATCGCCTCCACCAGGTCCCCGACCTTGCCCTCCGGCAGGTGTCGGGCGATGTCGGCCTGGCTGATCATGCCGACCAGGTCATGGCCGTCGATCACCGGCAGTCGTCGTACTCCGGCGCGACTCATCGTCGCGAGCGCCTCGTCCACCGAGTCGTCCGCCCCGATGGTCACGACCTCGCCGCCGGCGTAGTCCTCGACCTTGACCTGGGTCGTGTCCATGCCCTCCGCCACGCAGTTCAGGACGATGTCCCGGTCGGTGATCATGCCCTTCAGGCGGTTGTCCTCACCGCAGATCGGCAGCGCCCCGACCTGCAGGTCCTTCATCTTCCGTGCCGCCTCGGTGACGGTCTCGTTGACCTGGGCGCACTCGGCGCCCCCGGTCATGATCTCGCGTGCGGTCGTCATCGTCGTTCCCCTCTCTCGTAGAGCCACCCCTCCCGACCGGTGGCCCGATCCGAGCCGGCCATGCGCCCGCGGGGAACGAAGGACGGGGCGACTCAGGCGCGGGCAGCCAGGAGCGCGGCGACGACCGGAGCGGTGGCGGCCAGCCAGTCGGCGTACGCCGTCGGGTCGTCGTACTGCGCGTCGACGACGTACAGCCCGCGACCGGGGACCGTGCCGCCGATCTCGGTGAGCACCGGGCGCAGCGCCAGCTCCGGGGCCAGCGAGTGGGCCGGGCTGCCGCCGAGCATGAGCGGTACGGCGACGCCGGAGAGCCCGGTCCCGCCCGCGAACCGGTCGAGGAACAGCTTGAGCAGTCCGGTGTACGCCGCCTTGTACGTCGGGCTGGCCACCACCACGAGATCCGCGTCCCCGACCTGCACGACCAGCTCGGCGACCGCGGGGTCGGACCAGTCGAGGATCGACGTGCCAAGGGTGGCGAGGTCGACCACCAGGTCGGGATCAGAGCCGGTGAGCTCGCGGACGACGTACGTCGCGGCGCTCAGCGTGCGGCTCTGCGGCTTGGGGTTCCCGACGACCACCGCGGTGGTCGGGGTCTGTCTCGTCGCGGACATCCGCATCCCTTTCCAGATTGAGTCTTATTTTCCTATCAATCTAGTCGACTTCATCGCGTCGACCCCGCCCGACCGCCGAGTCGGCAGAACTTGTCGACGACCTGTCGGCAACTTCTGCCGACTCGGCGCGCAACTTCTGCCGACTCGGCGGGTGGCGCTCCAAGTGAGCGGGACCGAGGCCCTGGAGTGGCGTGCGTCACTGCCAGGATCCCGGCCATGACGCCGACGACAGCGGAGCTGCTGCTAGCCCGGGCCGAGGACGACAACACCGGACTGCTCTTCGAGGACCGGCGCTGGAGCTGGCGCGAGTTCGTCGCCGAGTCGGCGGTCCGGGCGGAGCTGATCCGCGCCGCCTGCGGCAGGGACGGCGACGACCCGGAGCGTCCGCCGCACGTGGGCGCGATGCTGGACAACGTCCCGGAGTACCTCTTCCTCCTCGGCGGGGCCGCCCTGGCCGGCGCCACCCTGGTGGGCGTCAACACCACCCGCCGCGGCGACGACCTGGCGCGCGACATCCGGCACACGCACTGCGACCTGCTCGTGGTCGCCGACGAGGCGGACGTGGCGGGCCTCGACCACGGCGCCGGCACCGTGTTCGGCGTCGCGTCCGAGGAGTACGCCGCCGCCCTCGCCGAGCACCGGGGCGCGAAGCCGCAGGCGCACCCGAGCGCGCTCGACCCCGCGACCAGGTTCCTGCTGCTGTTCACGTCCGGGTCGACCGGCGCCCCCAAGGCCGTGATCTGCTCGACCGGACGGCTGGCCGCCGTCTCCCAGCTCAACCCGATCTCGTTCACCGCGGACGACGTCGCGTACAACGCGATGCCGCTGTTCCACGGCAACGCGATCATGGCCGCCTGGGGTCCGTGCCTGGTCAGCGGCGCGGCGTACGCGATGCGGCGTCGGTTCTCCGCCTCCGGCTTCCTCCCCGACGTCCAGCGCTTCGGCGCCACGTTCTTCAACTACGTCGGCCGCTCGCTGGCCTACGTGCTGGCCCAGCCCGAGCGCGAGGGCGAGCGGGACAACCGGCTGCGCTTCGGCTTCGGCACCGAGGCCTCGGCCCGGGACCGCGAGGAGTTCCTGCGCCGCTTCGGCTGCCCGCTCTTCGAGTCGTACGGCTCCTCCGAGGGCACCATCCACATCGTGCCGGTCGAGGGCGCGCCGCCGACCGCGCTCGGGAAGCCGCAGGTCGGCTACCAGGCCGACATCGTCGCCGAGGACGGCACCGTCTGCCCGCCGGCCCGCTTCGACGAGCACGGGCGCCTGGCCAACCCGCGCGAGGCGATCGGCGAGATCGTGTCCCGCGGGGGCGCGCTCAAGTTCGAGGGCTACTACAACAACCCCGAGGCCAGCGCGGACAAGCTCCGCGGCGACGACTTCCACACCGGCGACCTCGGCTACCGCGACGAGGACGGCTTCTTCTACTACTCCGGGCGGACCAACGACTGGCTCCGCGTCGACTCGGAGAACCTCGCCAGCGGCCCGATCGAGCAGCTGATCGGCCGCCACCCCGGCATCCGCGGCGTCGCGGTGTACGCCGTCCCGGACCCGCACACCGGAGACCGGGTGATGGCCGCACTGGAGACCGAGGACGGCTTCGACCCCGACCAGTTCCTCGCTTTCCTGAACGAGCAGCCCGACCTCGGGTCGAAGTGGACGCCGCGGCTCCTGCGCCTCGTCGACGAGCTGCCGGTGACCGCGACCCGGAAGCTGGACAAGCCGCGGCTCCGACGCCAGGGCTGGGACGCCGCGGACGTCCTCGAGCTGCGCGACGGCCGCTACCGACCGCTCGACGACGAGCGCCGCCGGGCGGTCGCCGCCGAGCTCGCCGAGCACCGACCCGACCTGGTCCGGTAGCGCACTAGGGTCGGCCCATGACCGCGGGCTCACGCAAGTACGACAGCTCCCGGCGGCAGAGCCAGGGGCGGGAGCGGATCCTCGAGTCGGCGCTCGAGCTCGCCCGCGCGCGTGGCGGGTGGAACTGGGCCGACATCACCTTCAAGGACGTCGCGGAGGCCGCCGAGGTGAGCGAGCGCACCGTCTACCGGCACTTCCCGACGCAGCGCGACCTGCACGAGGCGATGCTGCTGCGCATCAACGAGCACGCCTCGATCTCCTACGACTCCCTCGGGCTCGAGGAGGTCCCGGAGGTCGTCCGGCGACTGTTCCGCTCGCTGAGCACGTTCTCCCCCGGCCTGCACGCGCAGGTGCGGCCCTCGGAGGCGGCCGTCGCCATGAACCGGGAGCGGATGGACGCCCTGCTGCGCGCGAGTGCGGGCGACGTGCGCCTCGCCGCCCTGCTGGACGTGCTGTGGAGCAACGAGACGTACGAGCGGCTCGTGGGCAGCTGGCGGATGTCCACCGAGGAGGCGGTCGACACGGTCACCTGGGCCCTCGGCTCGCTGATCGACCCGCCGCCGGAGGACGCCCCCGACCGCTGAGTGCGACACCCTCCTTGCCGGTTCCTCGTATTCGTGTCAGTCTCATGACACGAATACGAGCAGAGGAGGACGTCCATGTCGGTCGTCTACGAGCAGACGCACCTGGACCGGCTGGAGTCGGAGTCGGTGCAGATCTTCCGCGAGGTCGCGGCGACCGAGGAGCGGCCGGGCCTGCTCTTCTCCGGCGGCAAGGACTCCGTGGTCATGCTCCACCTGGCCCGGAAGGCGTTCTGGCCGGCCCCGGTGCCGTTCCCGGTGATGCACGTCGACACCGGCCAGAACTTCGACGAGGTCCTCGCCTACCGCGACCGCACGGTGGAGCGGTACGACCTCCAGCTCGTCGTCGCGAGCGTCCAGGACGACATCGACGCGGGCCGGTCCCACGAGGAGTACGCCGGCGCCCCGCGCAACCGCCTCCAGACCGCGACCCTGCTGCGCGGCATCACCGAGCAGCGGTTCGGCGCCGTCTTCGGCGGAGCCCGCCGCGACGAGGAGAAGGCCCGGGCCAAGGAGCGCGTCTTCTCCTTCCGCGACGAGTTCGGGCAGTGGGACCCGCGCAACCAGCGCCCCGAGCTGTGGAGCCTCTACAACGGCCGGCACCGCCGGGGCGAGAACATCCGGGTGTTCCCGCTCTCGAACTGGACCGAGCTCGACATCTGGTCCTACATCGAGCGGGAGGGCATCGAGCTCCCCTCGCTCTACTACGCCCGCCCACGCACCGTCGTCGAGCGCGACGGGATGCTGCTCGAGGTCAACCGGTTCGTCGAGCCTCGGGACGGCGAGGTCCCGTTCGAAGCGATCACCCGCTTCCGCACCGTCGGCGACGCCACCTGCACCGGGTGCGTCGAGTCCGGGGCCGCGACCGCGGCCGAGGTCGTCGCCGAGGTGGCCGCCGCGCGGATCACCGAGCGCGGCGCGACCCGCGCCGACGACCGCATCTCCGAGGCCGGGATGGAAGACCGCAAGAAGGAGGGGTACTTCTGATGAGCGAGCTGCTGCGCATCGCCACCGCCGGGTCCGTCGACGACGGCAAGTCCACCCTGATCGGCCGGCTCCTCTACGACTCCAAGGCGATCTTCGCCGACCAGTTGGACGCGGTCGCGGCCACCAGCCGGGCCCGGGGCTCGGACGCCCCCGACCTCGCGCTGCTCACCGACGGCCTGCGAGCCGAGCGGGAGCAGGGCATCACGATCGACGTGGCGTACCGCTACTTCGCGACCCCGCGGCGCAAGTTCATCATCGCCGACACCCCGGGCCACCTGCAGTACACCCGGAACATGGTGACCGGGGCGTCCACGGCCGACGTCGCGATCGTCCTGATCGACGCTCGTCACGGCGTCCTGGAGCAGTCCCGGCGGCACGCCTTCCTCGCCACCCTGCTGGCGATCCCGCACCTCGTGGTGTGCGTCAACAAGATGGACCTCGTCGACTTCGCCCAGGACGTCTTCGACGAGATCCGCACCGACTTCGAGCGGTTCGCCGCCAAGCTCGAGGTCGGCGACCTCACCTTCATCCCGATCAGCGCGCTCACCGGCGACAACGTGGTCACCCGCAGCGGCGCCATGCCCTGGTACGCCGGCGCCTCGTTGCTCGACCACCTGGAGAGCCTGCACATCGCCTCGGACCGCAACCTGATCGACGTCCGCCTGCCCGTGCAGTACGTCATCCGCCCGCACCGCTCGCGCGACACCTCGCTGCACGACTTCCGCGGGTACGCCGGCACGCTCGCCTCGGGCGTGATGAAGGCCGGCGACGAGGTGACCGTGCTGCCCGCCGGTCGGACCACCACGGTCTCCGGGCTCTGGGGTCCGGGCGGCACCAAGCTGGAGGAGGCGTTCGCCGGTCAGGCGGTCACGGTCGAGCTCGCCGACGACGTCGACCTCGCCCGGGGCGACCTGATCTGCCGGCCGCAGAACCGGCCCTTCGTCGGTCAGGACGTCGACGCGATGGTCTGCTGGCTGAGCGACACCTCGACGCTCGACCCGCAGCGCCGGTACACGATCCAGCACACCACCCGCGCGACGCGCGCGACCGTCGAGAGCGTCGACTACCGCCTGGACGTCAACACGCTGCACCGCGACACCGAGGCGGGGTCGCTCGGGCTCAACGACATCGGCCGGATCACGCTGCGCACCCAGCAGCCGCTGCTGTTCGACTCCTACCGGCGCAGCCGCGAGACCGGTTCCTTCATCCTGGTCGACGAGGCCACCAACGCGACGGTCGCGGCCGGGATGATCACCGGTCCGGCGCTCCAGCACGAGAACGTCGTGTGGCAGTCCGGCGCGGTCGAGCGCGACGCCCGGCCGGCACCCGTCCCCGGCGCCGGGATGACGCTGTGGCTGACCGGCCTGTCCGGCTCCGGGAAGTCGACGATCGCCGTCGAGGCGGAGCGGCTGCTGACGTCGTCGGGCCGGGCGGCGTACCTGCTCGACGGCGACAACCTGCGCCACGGGCTCAACGCCGACCTGGGCTTCTCGGCCGCCGACCGCGCCGAGAGCGTACGGCGCACCGGCGAGGTCGCGAAGCTCCTCGCCGACGCCGGGCAGGTGGCGGTGGTCTCCCTGGTCTCGCCGGACCGGGCGGCCCGCGATCGGGTACGCCGGGCGCACGAGGCCGCGGGCCTGAGGTTCGTCGAGGTGTTCGTCGACACCCCGTTGGAGGTGTGCGAGAGCCGGGACCCGAAGGGGCTGTACGCCCGCGCCCGGGCGGGCGAGATCCCCGACTTCACCGGCGTCGACGCGCCGTACGAGGCGCCGGAGGACCCCGAGGTCCGCCTGGCGACCGCCGACGGGTCGGTCGAGGATCTGGCGCGCCGACTCGTGGACGCCGTGCTCCACACCCCGTCCTGACCGACCGATCGAAGGAAGAGACCACGATGACCGACGACTGGACCCAGAGCTTCCGCGACGCGATCGCCGAGGCCGAGCAGCTCATCGCCAACCCGCCGTTCGAGATCACCGAGCAGGAGCGCGCCGAGGGCTACGACTACCTCGCCGGCAGCATCCGCTCCTCGGTGCAGGCGGCGTTCGACTGGGACCTCGTCCACCCGGTGCTGATGAACGGGACCCACCAGTACGCCCGCCAGGCGCTCGACAACCCCGACGCGATCTACTTCAACGCCTACCTCGACGCCGCGGGGACCTACGAGATCTCCGGCGTGCGGGGCACCACCGCCGACCTGTCCTTCCAGCTGATGGACGGCAACTACACCCCCGAGGGCTCCCCGGCGACGCTGGCCGCCTTCGACGACCGGGAGCTCGACATCGCCGACGACGGCAGCTTCTCCTGGCGCTTCGGCCCGGAGATCGGACTGACCAAGGGCACCAACCTGATCATCCGCGAGGTCTTCAGCGACTGGGTCGGCGAGCGGCGCGGCACGATCCGCATCCAGCGCCTCGACACCGCCGGCATCCCTCGCGGCCCGCTCACCCGGGAGAGCGTCGCCAAGCGGTACGACGTCGCCGCGAAGGCGCTGACCACCCGGATCCGGGCCTGGTTCGAGTTCCCGAAGTGGTTCACCTACACCGAGCCGGTCAACACGCTCACCAGCCCGAAGTCGACGCCGGGCGGCCTGTCGAGCCAGTTCTCCTCGCTCGGTCACTACGCGCTCACCGACGACGAGGCCCTGGTCGTCACGGTGCCGGTGTGCGAGGCGGCGGCGTACCAGGCCATCCAGATCGGCTCGAAGTGGTACGTCTCGACCGACTACGAGCACTACCAGAGCTCGCTGACGGCGGCCCAGTCGCAGGCCGACCCGGACGGCCGGTTCCGCTACGTGATCTCCACCCGGAACCCGGGCATCGCCAACTGGGTCGACACGACCAACCACGCGACGGGCGTGATCATGATGCGCTGGCAGCGTGTCGCGCGACCGCTGACCGCCGACGACGGTCCGGTCGTCGAGCTGGTGGCGTTCGACGACCTGGCGACGCACCTGCCGTACTACGACGGCAACCGGGTCACCCCGGAGCAGTACGCCGCCCGGATCGCCGACCGGCAGGTCGGCGTCGCCCAGCGGATGATCTCGTGACGGGCCACAACGTGATGACCCGCGAGCGCGCGGAGGTCGGCAGCTACGAGGAGATCGCGGCCGCCGCCGTCCGCTCGACCGGGTTGTCGGACTTCGGCGACGGCGCCCACGAGGAGGGCCTGCGGGTCATCGTCGAGGACCTCAACTCCCCCGAGACGGGCCTCACGCCCCGGGGTCGCGCCTTCCAGCGCTCCGAGGTCAAGAGCGCGCTCACGGGGGTCCTGCTCACCGAGGCCGCGTTCGCGGCCCACCCCGAGCACCGGGACGTGGTCGTCGAGCGGCCGATCTTCCTGATGGGCCTGCCGCGGACCGGCACCACGATCCTGCACCGGCTGCTGCACGCCGACCCCGGCGCGCAGGGGCTGGAGATGTGGCTGACGCAGTTCCCCCAGCCCCGCCCGCCGCGGCACACGTGGGAGGCGGACCCGACGTACGCGATGATGCAGCGCGCGTTCGCCGCCCACCACGACCAGTCCCCAGAGTTCATGGGCATGCACTACATGGACGCCGCGACGGTCGAGGAGTGCTGGCGGCTGCTGCGCCAGACGGGCAAGTCCAACTCGTACGAGGCGACGGCGTACCTCCCGCGCTACACGGAGTGGCTGGCGCGCCAGGACTGGACGGACGCGTACGCCCGGCACCGGCGCAACCTCCAGCTCGTCGGGCTCAACGACGCCGACAAGCGGTGGGTCCTGAAGAACCCGTCGCACATGACCGCGCTCGACGCGCTGATGACGGCGTACCCGGACGCCCTGGTCGTCTACACCCACCGCGACCCGGTGACCTGCATCGCCTCGGCGTGCTCGCTCGCTGCGGGGGCGACGGCCGGGCAGTCGGACACCTTCGTCGGCGAGGTCATCGGCCGGACCCAGCTCGACCTGTGGTCCCGGTCGTACCACGCCTTCCAGGACGCGCGGTCGAGGTACGACCAGGCCCAGTTCGTCGACATCGCCTTCGGCGACCTCGTCCGCGACAGCCTCGGCACCGTGCGTCAGGTGTACGACGCGTTCGGGCTGGACTGGAGTCCCGAGGTGGAGACGGCCGTCGTCGAGATCGACCGCGAGGCCAGGCACGGCAAGGCGGCGCCCCGGCACCGCTACTCGATGGCCGACTACGGGCTCACCGAGCAGCAGGTGCTGGAGGCCTTCGACCGGTAGCGCGAGCTCGCCGAGGCACTGCGCCATGATCGGCCGCGCCGAACGGAGTCTGCCGAGAGACGCGCCATTCTCGATGACTCGAACCGCTCATCTGAAATCTCTCAACGAGAGGATTCGGACCCACTCCCTAGCGAAGCCAATCTGAACGCCCACCGAGAGGACCCAGTGCCGAACGGGCCATTGATCGTTTCATGGGAACTAGGCAAGGCGAGCCGTTCTGAAGTCAGCGACCGTAAACTTGATCGATGATGCTCTGCGCCTGCTCCGGGCTCGCGACACCAGCCATCCGGACGACTGTCTCGTTCGCCTTCTTCGCAGACTCCTCGGCTTGCGCCTTGCCTGAACTGCCAGCCGCCACACCAAAGTAAGCTGCGACCATCGTGCCGATCGGCGCCGAGATGACGCCCATGATCGCGCCGACGTCGGCAGCGTCGGAGAACTCGCGGACGATGATGACGAGAGCAATCAACAGGACGGCGAGGCCTAGACCCACCGCAATGAGCCCGTAGAGCCAGCGTTGATTGTCGACCGCGCTTGGCGTTTGTTCAGTTCCTGACATGTCGGTCTCCGTAGTTCATCGGTTCCCGAAAGAGTGCTCGCAGCGTGGGCCTTTGGCAAGAGCAGACACAGGCGGTCCAGATCCCCATTTCGGGGGAAATTCCGAATGAATCACGGAGGAGTTGGCCAGTCTTGAAAACACCTGGCCGGGCGACATTGGAACACAAAGGGCTGCACCACGCATCTCTCTATAGCCGAGTGGCCCACTCTATTGCTGCCGACGTGAATATCGGCCCCATCCCAGAGTTGTCCTGCGGAACGAGCGTCGTGCTGCCGCGACGACGTGCGACGCCGCGGCAGCACGCCTGGACTCAGCGCGTGACGCGGATCCGGGTGGTCGACCGGGTGCGCTCGACGAGACCGTCGCCCCGGTAGACGACCCGGGCGGTGGCCGCACCGGTCCGGGCGCGGGCCGGGACGGCGATCCGCACGGTCGCCCGCCCGCGCCGGTCGAGGCGGACGACCTTCGAGCGGCCGGCGACCTTCACGACGACCGACCCGGTCGGGGTGACGCCATGGGCGGCGACGGCGATCCGGAACCGCGCCACCCGGCCGCGCTCGACCCGCTTCTTCGCCGGCGTGACCTTCACCGCGGCGCCGGCCTTGGCGACCGTCACCGCGACCCGGCCGGCGGATGGACGGAACCGACCGTCCGCGCCGGCGTACGTCACGGCGAGGGCGTGCCGGCCGGGTGCCAGCGCCCGAGCGGGCAGCGCGAGGGTGGCGACGCCGTCCCGGAGCGTGCCGGTCAGCGTGCCGCCTCCGGGCAGCGCGACCTCGACCGCGCCCGACGCGGCCGGCGTGACGGCCACGGTCAGCGTGGCGCCCCGGCCGTACACCTGCCGGACGTCGGCGGCGCGCAGCGTGGTGGCGACCGGCTCCGGGACGGGCGCCTCGGCTACGTCGAGCACGACCGGCTCGGACGGGCCGTAGGCGACCTCGCCGGTCGGCTTCAGGATCGAGACCCGGTACGCCGCCCCGTCGTCCGCCGCCGCGGCGGTGAAGCCGAGCTCCGCCCCGTCGCCGCTCACGGTGGTCCACTCGTCCGACCCGGCCGCCCGGCGCTCCCACCGGTGGGCCGTCAGGACCGTCGGGCCGTTCTCCGGCAGCTCGAGCCGCAGGGTCGCCGTCTCCCCCGCGGCGTACGACGTCTGCCCGCCGACCGTGGGCTGCTGGCGCGCAGGCGAGCCGTGGTCGTCGTGGTGGATCGTCACCGGCTCGGTCACGACCGGGTCCCTGCCCTCGGCGGCGTAGTCCAGCGTCGCCCGGACCTCGACCCCGTCGAGGGCCTGCTCGGCCGTCAGCTCGTGCGACGAGCCGGTCGCGCCCGGGAACGGTGCCCACTCCCCACCGGGCCACTTCCACTCCCAGACGACCGTGTCACCGTCACCGATCGCGGGGTCGGCCACCAGGTCCAGGTTGATCGCGTAGCCCTGGTGGTAGTGGGCGCCCAGGCCCTCGAAGAAGAGCAGCTGCTCCGACGGGTCCGCATCCGACACGGTCAGCGGCGTGCTCCAGGTCCCCGCGTAGGTCTCGCGGTCGGTGCCGGCCCAGGCGTAGGACTCGAAGTAGAGCCGCTGCCCGTTCAGGTCCATCGTCGCCGGGAGCTCGAGGGTCAGCGCGTCGGCCGTGGTCCCCTCCTTCACCGTGACCACGTCGGCGCCGGCGCCGGCCCACAGCAGCCACCGGTGGGTCAGTCCGTCCTTCGCCGGGTGCACCTCCGCCGTGGCCCGGAGGGTCTGGCCGACGCGGTAGACGCTGCGGATTCCCGCGACCAGCAGCTCGCGCATCCCCAAGTGGCCGGCGACCGGCGCCGAGATCGCCACCGCCCGACCGTCGCGGATCGTCTGGACCGCGAACTCCGATCCCTCCGGGGTCGCGTAGCGCAGCCGGGCCACGATCGTGTCGCCGACGTGGTCCCACCACGTGACGTCGCGCCAGATGCCGCCGCCGTAGCGGGTGACCAGGCGCACGGAGTCACCCTGCGCGAGGTCGGGACCGTCCAGCGGGAGGACCACGTCGTCGCCGATGTGGTGTGCCCCTGCCGGGAAGGCGGTCGCGACGGGCTGGACCGTGCTCTCGACGGTCAGCGGCACCCAGGGGGTGTCGGCGCCCGCGACGTACGACGTCCCCTGCCGCAAGCGCGCGCGGAGCTCGTAGCCGGCGTACCCGGCGTCCATGGTCAGCTGCAGGCGACCCTGGGCCGCCTCGGTCCCGGTGCCGGTCACCAGGCCGCCGGCCGCGGTGGAGCCCACGGGCCGGACGAAGAAGCGGATGTTCTCACCCTCGGCGAGCGTGTGGCCGACGACGCGGACGTCGAGCGGGTCGCCGACCGCGTAGGACGGCTGGACGCCGTCGATGCCGAACGGCACCGCGGTGGCGGCGACCGAGGTGGGGCTCGGGACGTCGGCGGCCGAGGCCGTCGCGGCCGGGAGCGCGGAGAGGGCGAGGGCGCCGATGACGACGCCCAGCAGGGCGGGAGGTCGGCGGCGGCGGGGCGACACCGCGGTGTCGAGTGGTGCGGGCACGGAGGTTCCTGTCGGTGAAGGGATGGGTGGGGCGGGCTCAGCCCTGGCGGGCCTTGAGCCGGGGGTTCTGCTTGTTGATGACGTAGAGGCGGCCGCGGCGGCGGACCACCTGCGAGCCGGGCTGGCTCTTCAGCGAGCGCAGGGAGTTGCGGACCTTCATGTCGTGCTTCCTCTCGGGGTGGGCCGGTCAGCGCCGGCGGGACGGGTCGACGTGGCCGAGCTGGACGGCGCGGACCAGGCGACGAGGCACGCGGTGCACCTCGCCGTCCACGACCACGGGCACCAGGTCGGGCGGCACCGCCTTCCACGCGGATCGGCGGTGCCGGGTGTTGCTGCGCGAGAGCCTGCGCGCTTGGGGACGGCCATGGGCCTCCTTGGGTCGGGTTCGGTCGGGTCGGTTCGGTCGGGCGGGTCAGGCGGCGTTCTCGATGGGGCCGAGCCAGGGCTCCAGGCCGTCCCACGACTCCTCCCAGGCGCGGCCGCGGGTGGCGAGCTCCTCGTCGGTCAGCAGGCAGCGGTGGAAGGCGGCGACGATCTCGTCCCGCGTCTCGGGGTCGTCGCCGATGCCGACGACCGTGATCCGGGTCAGCGGCGTCTCGCGGCCCCACGGCCGGGTGGACCCCACGCTGGCCTGGCCGCCGGCTCCCTCCCAGACGCAGACCGACCCGGCCCGGGTCGGGAGCCAGAAGCAGCCGCGGGAGCGGCACGGTCCGCCGCCCAGGATCGGCAGCTCGTCCTGGAAGCGCAGCGGGTGGAAGGGGCGGTCGGAGCAGAGGTCCAGCCGCCAGGCGCCGGTGACCGGGACCGGCGGGAGGGCGCCCCGGCGCACCTCGGCGACCCAGGCCTCCGCGGCCTCCGGGCTCCGGCGAGCGCCGGCCAGCTGCGGGGCGTCGAGCAGCGAGGGGTCGCTCACCACCGGGACCCGCGGCCGCGCCAGCGCGGCGAGGAGCGCCTCCTCCTCCGGCTCGGCCGCCGAGGTCAGGCAGACGAGATCGGCGTACTCGACCATGGCGCTGGCGACCTCGGCGACGCCCCGGCGGTCCTCCTCGGAGGTGGCCAGGCCCCGCTCGTCGAGGAGGTCGTCCCCGAGGACGTCGTCGGCGACCGTGTCGCCGTCGAGGGCGGTGACCACGCTGGCGATGACGACGTGCGGCGCCGTACGTGGCGACCAGGCGAGCACGCGGCAGACCTGGTCGGCCTCGGCCGCGATCGGCAGGCAGGCCACGATCGTGCCCCATCGGCCCTCGGCGCCAAGGCGCTCCAGGGTCGGCACGATGTCCTCGCGGACGGCGCAGCTGACGCAGGCGTGCGCGAGGTCGATCTCCTCCCGCTCGAGGACGCCGGTGAGGTCGCCGACCACGCGGGTCAGGACCCGGCGCTCGGGATCGATGGTGTGCCGCACGGCGACCGCGTCGGGCAGGCCGAGCTGCAGCGAGAGGGCGGCGGCACCCATGGCGCCCTCGTCGATGCCGCTCACCAGGACGACCGGCACCCGGCGGCGGTGGATGGCTTGCTTCATGTCACGACTCCCTGCATCCTTATCGATAACGATTCTCATTCTAACCACAAGGAAGCCATGTCTCGCACCTGCCAGGTCACCGGAGCCGAGCCGTCCTTCGGCAACGCCGTCTCCCACTCCCACCGCCGCACCCGGCGGCGCTGGAACGTCAACGTCCAGGACAAGCGCTACTGGGTGCCGTCGCTCGGTCGGCACGTGACGCTGCGAGTGAGCGCGCGCGGCATCAAGACGATCGACCGGCGCGGCATCGAGTCGGTCGCGGCCGACCTGCTGGCCCGTGGGGAGCGGATCTGATGGCGAAGCGAGGCTCGGACGTCCGCCCGATCGTCAAGCTCCGCTCGACGGCCGGCACCGGCTTCACCTACGTCACCAGGAAGAACCGTCGCCACGACCCCGACCGGCTCGTGCTGCGCAAGTACGACCCGAGGGTCCGCCGTCACGTCGACTTCCGCGAGGAGCGCTGAGGTGGCCACCCGGGCGAAGATCGCCGCCAACGAGAAGCGCAAGGCGATGGTGGAGCGCCACCGCGACCGCCGCGACGCGCTCCGCGCCGGCACCAAGGACTCCACGCTGACGCTCGAGCAGCGCCAGGCCGCCGTACGAGCGCTGGCGCGGCTGCCGCGACTCCTCCCCCGTGCGGGTCCGCAACCGTGACCAGGTCGACGGGCGTCCCCGGGGGTACGTCGGCAAGGTCGGCCTGTCCCGGATCGGCTTCCGCACCGCCGCGCTCCGCGGCGAGCTCCCCGGCATCACGAAGTCGAGCTGGTAGGCCCGCCGAGCGGGGATTCGCCCGAAGCGGATGACCCGGACGAGCGGCGCGGCGCCCTAGCGTCCGGCGGACGAGCCGTCAGCCCTCCGGGAGGAACCCCATGTCCACGATGCCGCGCCACGCGTACGAGGAGTCGACGAAGGGCGACGTCGCCTCGGGCGTCGAGTTGTTCGCCGGGCTGATGCTGGTGATGGTGGCGATCCTCCAGATCCTCAACGGGATCTCGGCCCTCGCCGACGACAACGTCTTCATGGGCACCTGGAACTACGTCTTCGCGTTCGACCTGACCACCTGGGGGTGGGTGACCCTGACGGTCGGGATCCTCGCCGGCGTGACGGCGGCCGGGGTCCTCCTGCGGACGACGTGGGGGCGGATGGCCGGCGTCTTCGTCGCGTTCGTCGGCGCGCTCGCCAGCTTCGGGTTCATGCCGTACTACCCGTGGTGGGCCGTCGTGCTGCTCGTCTTCAACGGCCTGGTGATCTGGGCGCTGCTCACCCAGCTCTACTACCTGGGCGAGTGAGGAGCCGGTCAGAAACTGCCGATGCCCTTGCCGATCATCGTGACCCCGATGACGAGGAGCAGCACCGCCATCACGGTCGCGTTGTTGTGGACCAGCCACACCCGAAGGGACTGCAGCGGTCCGGACATGGCGTCCCGGGCGAGCAGGTAGCCGACGACCGGCACCGCCACCGAGGCTCCTGCGATGAGGGTGAACACCGCGACGACGACCGCGATCTCGCCCGCGGGGAGGTCGGCGGTGCCCACGAGGACACCGGCGCTCGCGGTCATCAACAGGTTCTTCGGGTTCAGCGCCGACAGGGCGAACCCGAGAGCGAGCGCCTTGGCCAGCGTCATCTTGTCGATCGCCGCCATCCACCCGGGCAGGGCCGGCTCCTCCCCCTCGTGCGGCCGGCCGCGCCACTGCCTGAGCGCGATGAGCAGCATCAGCGCACCGAGGAGGAGCTTGACCAGTCCGGCGACCGGCTGCGACGCGTCGTCGTCCTGCTCGGGGATCACCGCGGCCAGTGCGACGAAGACGACCAGGGTGATCACGATCCCGGCCAGCCAGCCGACCATGAACCCGACGCTCGCGGCACGGGCCTGCGGAGCGAGCAGCATCAGGATGGTCGCGATGATCGGGATCGGGCTGATCAGGACCGCCACCGCGAGCGGCAGCACGTCCCCGAGCACGGCGCCCATCAGGGCGTGAGGATCGTGGAGGGCATCCGGCGACGCTAGGCAGCGGCGCTCGGAGGCCGGGTCACCCGGAGCGGGTGACCTCCGGGTGGCGCCCGGTGGTGAGGGTGGGCGGGTGCGCCGACCGAAGCCGAGCCTGGGTCGCCCGAAGCCGAAGGACGCCGTCGCCGGGTTCGTGACCGGCCTGTTCAGCATCCCCGAGGGCATGGCCTACGCGAGCATCGGCGGCTTCAACCCCGTCCTGGGCCTGTACGCCGGGATGGTGCCGACCACCGTCGGCTCGCTGTTCTCGCGCACCGTGCTGATGACCACCACGCTCACCTCGGCGATCGCGCTGACCTCGCAGAGCGTGCTCTCCAGCGCCGGACTCGACCCCAACGACCTCGACAACGTCGCCACTCTCACCGTGCTCGTCGGTGCCGTGATGCTGCTCTTCGGGCTGCTGCGCCTGGGCGCGGTGATGAGCTTCGTGTCGAACGCCGTGATGACCGGCTTCACGACCGGCATCGCGCTGCAGATCGTCGCGGGCGTGCTGGGCGACGCGACCGGCTACGAGACCGACGCCCACAACACGATCGCCAAGGTCGTCGACTCCTTCGCCCACGTCGCCGACTGGGACCTGCCGTCCGTGCTCGTCGCGCTCTCGACGGTCGCGGTGTGGGCCGGCGTACGCCGCGTGCCCCGGCTGGAGCCGTTCGCGATCCTCGGCGCCCTGGTCGTCGTCACCGCCGTCGTCGTCGGCCTCGCCGTCGACGTGCGCGACGTGGGCGACATCGGCTCCATCCCCGACGGGCTGCCGCACCCGGTCCTCCCCGACCCGGGGGTGCTGACCGAGCTGCTCCCCGGGGCGATCGCCGTGGCGCTGGTCGCGCTCGCCCAGGCCGCCGGGATCGGGGCCGCCGTCCCCAACCCGGACGGCAGCCGCACCAACGTCTCCGGCGACTTCAGCGCCCAGGGCCTGGCCAACATCGCGGGCGGCTTCTTCCGCGCCCTGCCCACCGGCGGCTCGCTCTCCCGCACCGGCGTCGCGACCAGCGCCGGCGCGCAGACCCGGTGGGCCGGGATCTTCGCCGGGATCTTCCTCGCGCTGATGGTGCTCCTCGCCGGCGGCGTCGCCGAGGTGATCCCGATGCCGGTGATCGGCGGCCTGGTCATCGTGATCGGCGCCGAGCTCGTCGTGGGGCGGCTGCCGGACATCCGGCTCGTGCTGCGCACCGGGCCGCTGCCCGCGGTGGCGATGGTCGCGACGTTCGCCGCCACCACCCAGCTCCCGCTCCAGCAGGCCATCCTGCTCGGCGCCGGACTCTCACTGCTGCTCTACTGCATCAGCGCCGAGCGCAGCGGCCGCCTCCGGGCGCTGGTCCGCGACGACGGCCGCTGGCGCCTCGCCGACGTACCAGCCGTGCTGCCGAGCGAGACCGTCACGGTCCTGCACTACGAAGGCGCCAGCCTCTTCGCCGAGGTCGCACGGCTGGAGGAGAGCTGGCCCCGCAGCACCGACGCACACCACGCGGTCGTCATCCTGCACGCCCGCGCCATGCCCGACGTCCCCTCCTCGACCATCCTCAAGGCCCTGCGCCGACGCGCCCGAGCTCGACCACCACGGCTGCCGCCTGATGATCGTCGGCCTCGCCCCCGAGCAGGTCGACCTGCTCGCCCGCACCGGCCTCGTCGACGACCTCGGCACCGACAACGTCGTCCCGCAGACCCCGGTGTTCTTCGCCGCCCTCGACGAGGCCTACGACGCCGCCGGACGCTGGATCACCCAGCGCCAGGACGACCCGCCGTGACCTGAGGCTCGCCGACGACGGCGGATGCCGCCGAGGCCCGCGGGCCCCGACGGCATCCGGTGGTGCGGTCGCGTCAGTTGGCGGCGTTGTACGACGGGGTCGCGTCCACGACCCAGACGCCGAGGCCGTTGGACTGGCGGGCGTACGACCCGGTCGCGTGCTGGCTCCACTCGTGGTGGTCGACCGGGATGGAGGTACCGACGGTGGCGCCGGCGCGGTAGAGGCGAGCGGCGTCGTCGCTGCCCAGGCCGAACCCGGCGGTGGCCTCGGTCCGGAGGACGTAGGTGGCGCCGGCCGCCAGGGTCGTGCTGGCGGGGATCACGTAGGTGTTGGCGTTCGTGCTGTCGGCGATGATCGCGCCGCTGATGTCGATGCTCGCGCCCGAGGTGTTGAGCAGCTCGATCCAGTCGCCGTTGACGGCGTCGCCGGTGGAGACGACCTCGTTGAGCACGACGTAGGAGATGTCGGGCGTCACCGCGGAGGTGAAGTCGTTGGCCGTGCCGAAGGTGCTCTTGTTGGTGGCCACGAACGAGCCGCCGCCGTCGAGGCCGTAGGACTGCAGGGCGTGCGTGGCCCACGTCCGCGAGGAGACGACCGGTGCGGTGGCGAGGTCGACCGCGTCGGCCTGGAACAGCCGGGCGGAGTCGCTGTCGCCGAGGCCGAACTGGCCGTCCCCGAGGGCGGGGTCGTCGAGCCGGAACGCGACGAGGCCACCGGCGGGAAGCGGCGGGGTGCTGGCCGGGATCCGGAAGACGTGGCCGTTGTCGTTGTCGGAGAGGATGGCGTCGTCCAGGTCGACGCTCGAGCCGGAGGTGTTCTTCAGCTCGATCCAGTCGCCGTTCGTGTCGTCGCCGTGGCTCTCGACCTCGTTGACGACGACCCCGGTCAGGCTGGGCGCGGAGACCCCGCTGAACTGGTTGGCCGCGGCGAAGGTGCTCGCCGAGGTCTGCGCCCAGCTGCCGGCGCCGGCCACGGTGCGGCCGTAGGTGCTGGTGGCGTGCGACGACCACGAGAACTGGTCGACGACGGAGGTCAGGGACACGTCGTTGGGGGCGTACAGCTTCACGGAGTCGGCGGAGCCGAGACCGAAGCTGCCCGCGACGGCCGGGTCGTCGACGCGGAACGCGACGTACCCGCCGGCGGCGAGGCTCGGGGTGGAGCCCGGTACGACGAACTGGTGGGCCGGGTCGGCGTCGGTGATGATGGCGCCGTCGATGTCGATCGCGGAGCCGGTCGTGTTGTAGAGCTCGACCCAGTCCCCGTTGGTGGCGTCGCCGTTGGACTCGACCTCGTTGAGCTTGACGCCGGCGATGTTGCCGATCGGGGCGAAGCCGAAGTCGTTGGCGTCGGCGAACGTGCTCGTCGCCGTGGTCTGGAAGGTCTGCGAGCCGTCGGGGTTGGCGCCGTACGTGGTGGCGGCGTGCGACGTCCAGGTGTAGCTGTCGGTCGGCGAGACGGCACCGAGGTTGACGGTCCCGGCGGGGAACAGGCGTGCCGAGTCGGCGCTGCCCAGCCCGAAGCTGCCCGCGACGGCCGGGTCGTCGACGCGGAAGGCGATCCACTCGCCCACGTCCAGGATCGTGCCGGTGGGGATGACGAACCGGTTCGCGTTGTTGTTGTCGGACAGGATCACGCCCGACAGGTTGACCTCGTCGCCGACGATGTCGCCGGTGTTGTAGAGCTCGATCCAGTCGCCGTTGGCGGCGTCGCCGTTGGACTCGACCTCGTTGATCTCGATGTCGGTGAGGTTGGTGGTGACCGCCGAGGCCGGCGAGACCCCGACGAACCCGACACCGACGACCGTGCAGGCCGCGGCCGAGACGGCGGCCGCAGCGAGACGGAACCGCGCGACGTGGCCACGCGATGATGCGTGCTTCATGAAGTGCTCCCTTAGGGTTGATGGTGCTTCCGGTGACGGAGGCGTCGTGTTGAA